>ERZ772766.43-NODE-43-length-79761-cov-5.452275_pt1 | contig 79761 bp, 61 predicted proteins | sample MGYA00511379_ERZ772766 | MGnify/ENA primary metagenome ERZ772766 (study PRJEB29015, sample SAMEA2737895) | human oral metagenome | biome: human oral; feature: human-associated habitat; material: dental | place: China | collected 2116 ... | reverse complement strand
GCTTATAGGAAGCTTATACGAATCTTGGACGATTGGTATAGAAAGGGTATGTAAATGATTGATTAATAATATAATACAACAAGGCTAAAAATGTTAAAAATGGGGTTTCGAGGCGAAAGAAAAGGGAAGAGGTGATAGGCCTTAGGCCATAGGCAATAGGGGGGAGTGTGACGGAAAATTAAAAGAAACCTCCCCCTTACACATACCCAGCTTTCGCTGGCTTCCTCGGAGAGGGGGAATGTGGAGACGGAAAAAGGAAGAAATGACGAGTGACAAATGAGAAATGACAAAGGGTAATGGGATAAATATTCTTAGAATATTAGCTCATTTCAATAAATTGTTGTACTTTTGCACCCTAAAAACAACAACTTAAAGAGAATTCTGCAAATAAATATGAAAAATAAAATCTTTACTTTTGTATTTTCTTTATTAATCATTACGACAACTCTCACTGCCCAAGAACTGCTACCGCTTCCTTTGCGTCAGAAAGAGGAGCTGAAAGCGCGTTCGTGGGTGCGCGAAACGCCTTTTGAGCAAGTAACAGTAAAAGAGATAGGCAATCGCATCAGTGCGCTGAGTGTAAACCCTAAAAATAGCAATGAGTTTATAGTTGCTCCAGAAAACGGAGGCGTATGGCTTACCCAAAATGGCGGGGAAACCTACCAAGTACTATGCTCAACCCTCCCTACACAAAGTATCACAGCACTGGCGGTAGATTGGCAATCGGGGACTTTGGCGGTTGCGACCCCTTATGGTGTTTTTATCTCTACCGATAAAGGCAAAACAACTGACTTTAAGGGATTGGGAGGAATGCAACGTATTAGCAGTTTGTATATCAACCCTACTAACCCCCAAGAACTTGTGGCAGGAGTATTGGGTAACCCTTATAAAGCTGATGAAAAACGCGGTATCTTCAAAACTACCGATGGCGGAAAAACGTGGCAACAAAAACTATTTGTAAGCACTCGTGCGGGTATTACGCAAATTACTGCTTCGCCCGATGGGGCAATGCTTTTGGCTGTATCGTGGGAAGTGAATAACAGTCAGTGGGACAGTGCTCCTTATGGCAGTAATAGTGCTATTTACAAGAGCGCTGATAAAGGCAATACGTGGACGAAAATCACGGTAAATAATGGATTTCTCAAAGGGAATAACATTGGTAAGATAGGGGTGAGTTGCTTTAACAATCAGACTTATTATGCGATAGTAGATAATCGCAACGCCAAAAAGAAAGAGAATATTAACACTGTACAGAAAGTAGTGCGCATTCATCTCTCCGCTCAAGATTTTGATGTGATGAGCAAAGCCGATTTTCTCGCATTAGATAACAACCGTTTAAATGTGTTTTTGCACAATATAGGTCAGGACGAGAAATATACAGCTCAGAATCTCAAAGATATGATAGCTGCAGAGGTAACCTCTCCTGCTAAACTACTGAGTTATTTGGATGTAAGTACCCAAGAGGTTATAGGTGCGGAAGTGTACGTAACCGAAGATGGAGGTAATTCTTGGCAAAAGGCGAATGCTCAGCCTCTGAATGATGTGTATTACCAAAACGGAGAACGTTTTGGGGGTATCAGCGTAGACCTTAGTAATAAAAAACACTTATTTATAGGAGGGTATCCCTTATTGGAATCTACCGATGGAGGCAGGACGTGGAAAAGCAAACAACCGATTTCGTTGGACAACAGCTATGAACAACTTTACTTACAACAGGGTACCCTATTTTGTACAACTCGCAGTGGATTACAGGTATCTTACGACAATGGAAAAAGTTTTGCTTTTAAGAATGTGCCGCAAGCAATGGCTTTTACCCAGCTGACTTACGACGAAGCTAACAAAATACCTTACTATGTGAGTGACCAGGTGGTATTGGCACAAAATAACAGTCATTGGAATACGTTCAGAAAAGCTATTCATTCGCTATCGTTTGGCAATGATAGCTATGCCGCAGAACCTTATGGCAAGTTCTTTACTTTTTTGCCTGATAGAGACCAGCTTTTTCCGTTAGGAAGTGCTTACTACGGTGAAAACAAGGAACCGTTGCGTTTTGGTAAGAATGCACCGCTACTTATTTCGCCACAAAACAAAGATATTATTTACATAGGAAGCAACAAATTGCACATTTCTATGGACAAAGGTCGGAATTGGCGGACTATTTCGGACGATGTAACCAATGGTAATAAGCAGGGCAACAAGGCATATGGTACAATTTCGGCTATAGCTGAATCGCCTTTTATGTTTGGTTTGCTTTATACAGGTAGTGACGATGGTATGATTTACACCAGCGACAACGGAGGGGTATCGTGGAAACAGATATACAACGCTTTCCCGCGTCCGCTAAAAGTGAACAACCTCATTGCCTCTAAACACCAGCGTAACCGGGTATTGGCAACCCTTATTAGTACTGATGATTCCAATATTGACCCTATTATTTTTATGAGTAATGACAATGGCAAGAGTTGGACAGATATCCATTCTAACCTGCCCGATAGTAAAGTAAATGTACTCAAAGAAGACCCTAAAAACAGTCAGATTCTTTATGCAGGAACTGATAATGGGGTGTATATTTCGTTTAACTTAGGTGAAAGTTGGCAACCATTCAGCAAAGGATTGCCCGAAACAGGTGTTTACGATATTTATATAGACGAAACAAATGGTGAAATGACAGTTGCGACATTGGGACGTGGTATTTTTCGCACCTCGGTGAAGATGATGCAAGAGCTAAGAGTAGCGATTACCTCGCAAGATTTTTATCCACTTGAAACGCCTATTACGCTTCCTTATTCTGCGAATTGGGGAAATGCCAATAACGAATGGGAAGAACCTGTGAAGCCTAATGTGTATTTCTATGCTTTTGCTTCAAAGGAAAATTTATCAATACCTATAAAAGTGATGAAAGGACGTGTTACCTTGCAAACATTTACTTATAAGACAAATGTTGGGTTTAATTATATACCTTATGACTTGACGATGTCTTATGCGGGTAAGACAGCCTATGAGAAGAGTCTTCAAAAGATATTTTTACCTATTGCTACTGATGGTAAAGTATATCTACCCAAAGGACGCTACACTATTATATTTACGCTTCCTGACGACTTTGAAGAAGAAAGAACACTTGATATATATTAGAAGGAAAGAATTTTATAAGGGGTTTAACAAAAAAGCACAGACGACTTGAGTTTATCAAGAAGTCTGTGCTTTGCTTATATAAGAATATGCCATTAAAAAGCTTCTATTCTGTAACTATAGCTGTAAGGCTGATACAGATACAGTAAGTATTGTTCCATAGGTAAGTTGCCCCAGCTGTTGTCGCCTCCTAAACCTAATTGTTGCAAATCAATGTCTAAGTGAGTATACTTATCAGAGGTGAGTTCACCTGCGTGTGTTTGTCCTTTTTCTACACCAGGGAATAACTGTGCAGGACTATAAGGCAGGGCATTTATATTTAGTAGAGAACCTGTACTATAAATGGCAATGTTTACTCCTTTTTTCTTACTGAGCTTTGCCCAACGTACATCAGTTTTATTACCATTCTCTTGCGGACGCACATAAGGGTAATACTGGCTAACAATAGCACCTTCGTACAAGCCTACCATAGCCGATGTTTTCCTATCCCAATAACTTTCCCAAGGTCCTCTACCATACCACTGAATGCGCTGAAAAGGCAGTAGTGTAAGATGATTGCCTATCTTAAAAGTAAGCGTTTTGTCATTCTTTAGCGGTTTGAAGTGATTGCTCACCGTTACGGAAGGCTTGCCATCAAAAAGCAACTCTTGAGTGTAATTAATTGTACCTTCTACCAATCGCTTGTGTAGGGTTACCTTCACTTGACCAGAGTTTAGTTTCTCTACCGATATACGGACACTATCAGCTTTTTTATCTGCCTCTTGAAGCTGTTGCAGTTTTTTAGGTAAACCTGCCCCAAAATCATTATCAGTGCCAGCCCGCCATAAATTCACCTCTAAGCCTTCGGGAGCAAAGAGTTCTTCATTCTTCACTTGAAACGATACCCATTTGCCTGTTTGTTTATCTATTTTAGCTGTATAATGCTTATTATGCAATAGAATGTGGCTGGTTGTTTCTTCTACCTCTAAAGGTGTTGTATCAGCAATAGCTTTTTGAGGAGTGTAGGAGGTGAGAGGGAACTCGGCAAAAGCAAGTTCTGTACCTTTCTTTAAAAGGCCTTCGTCTTGTTTGAGACGGGCGGTACATTGCAAGATATATTCTGCTTTATCGTCTGTTTTAAGAGGAGGTAGTAAAAAAGTAGCTTCGCTTTGTGGTAATACTATTAAGTTGGTAATATTACCACTTTGAACAGGCACACCTTCTTTGAGCAGTTGCCAATGTATTTCGTAGTTTGATAAATCTTTAAAGAAATGCTTGTTGCGCAACATCAGTTGGTTATTTTGATATTGAAAGCCTATTTCTTGTTGCACTTTGCGTACTTCATAGGCGTGAGGATGCCAACTTCTGTCGGAAGCTATTACTCCATTGATAAGAAAATTATTATCGCTGGGAGTATTTTTATCACCGTAATCACCCCCGTAGGTTACTATTTTCTTGCCATTAGGTAAGGTTTTATAAAGCCCTTGATCGATGAAATCCCAAATAAAACCACCTTGTAGTTTAGGATAATGCTCATACACGTCCCAATATTCTTGAAAGTTACCTACACTGTTACCCATTGCGTGAGCGTATTCACATTGCAAGAAGGGTTTAGTGTGATTGCTGAGCGCATAGTCGATAAGGAAAGGAATACGACGGTACATACGTGACTCGATATCCGTATTCCAATCGTAGTGAGCTAATTCATAGTGAATAGGACGTGAGGAGTCTAAGCCTTTTATGTGTTGATAGCCTTTGTAGAAGTTCCAACCGTTACCAGACTCGTTGCCCATACTCCAAAACAGAACCGATGGGTGGTTTTTATCGCGCTTTACCATACGTTCCATACGTAGCAAATGAGCATATTCCCACAGGGGGTCATTGCCGATAGTCTTATCCATTTCATAATGCATACCGTGGCTTTCTATATTAGCCTCGTCCATTACATAAAGCCCATATTTATCACAAAGGTCATAGAAATAAGGGTCGTTAGGGTAATGAGAGGTGCGTACAGCATTAAAGTTGAGGGCTTTCATCTGCTTTACATCGTTCTCCATCTGTTCTTGACTCACTACTTGTCCCGTATGCGGGTCGGTTTCGTGGCGGTTTACCCCTTTGAAGAGTACGCGTTTGCCGTTTACCAAAATGTTAGCACCTTCTATCTCAATCGTTCTAAAGCCTATGGGACGACTTACTACTTCTTTCACCTTTCCCTCAGCGTCGTACAGCACCATTTGTAAACGGTACAGATAAGGCGTTTCGGCACTCCACGCTCTCACTTGTGGCAATTGTGCTTCGAATTGCAATTCGGTTTTACCAAAGGCTTTTTTGAGTCCAGTAGTTTCTTTTTGCTCTTGGTAGAGCAGTTGTTCTTTGTCAAACAGACTTACTTCCACTTGGTATTTAGAGGCATCGCTTGGAGTTTCGTTCCATACTTCTACCGAAGTGGTGAGTTTGCCATTGTTGTAGTTTTTATCTAAACCAGCGCTGATGCTAAGGTCGTATAAATGCACTTTAGGTCGCATATAGAGGTAGCAATCACGAGAAATCCCGGAAAAGCGCCACATATCTTGGCATTCGAGGTAGCTTGCGTCCGTCCATCGACGCACTTCCATTGCAATGAGGTTTTTGCCCTTAGTGATATAAGGTGTAATATCAAATTCAGAAGCCAACTTGCTGTCTTTACCCATACCCACAAACTTACCGTTTATATACAGTTTAAATGCCGATTTCACTGCTCCTAAATGTAGGTATACCTTTTCTCCTTGCCAAGAAGAGGGCAAATCGAAAGTTTTGCGATACAGACCAGCATTTTGTTGGAGACTATCAGGAATATCGGGAGGAGTAGGGTTCTTTTGATTGAATTCGTAAGAAGCGTTCACGTAAATTGGAACGCCATATCCCTGTACTTCCCAATTAGAAGGTACAGGAATTTTCTTCCACTGACTTTCGTTAAAATTGGTTTTGTAGAAGTCTTTTGGCAACTGACGATAGTCTTCCTTCCAGAGAAATGACCACAAGCCATTGAGATTTAGGAAACGTGCTGATTGCTCTATCGTACCATTTTTTGCTTTAGCTGTATTCTCAAACGGAAAGTAGGAAGCACGCATTGGCATTCGATTGATTTCTTGCAGTGCTGGATTTTCGAAAATGGAATCCAAGTGTTGGGCATAAGAGACTATAGTTAGAAAAAATGATATGACAATGTATAGGTAGTTTTTCATACAAATAATATATTACAAATTTTGGCAAAGTTGAATCCTTATAAAATTTATTTCACAGGAAACTCTTTATTGAAAAATACCTTCTCAGCCAAATCGTCTTGCTTGTCTCGAATTTCTTCTAAAAGTAAAGCTTCTAACTGTTTAGTAATTTTCAGATATTCTTTTTTGCCATAGACGTTGTTGAGTTCTTTAGGATCGGTTTTGAGGTCAAATAGCTCCCAAGTATTCACGCGTTTGTAGTAACGAATGAGTTTATAACGATCAGTGCGAACACCAAAATGAGGTGATACTGCGTGTTCTCCGTTTTCGTAGTAATGATAGAATATTTGATTCCGAATAGGTTTGGCTTTTTTAGCAAACAAAGGTAAGAACGATTTGCCTTGTATGTCAGCAGGGATAGGCAAGCCAGCCAATTCTAAGAAAGTAGGCGCCAAGTCGATGTTCAGCACAAAATCATCGTTGGTTGTGCCTTTAGGAAAGAGCTTAGGGTAAGAGACAATCATTGGGGTACGGAAAGATTCTTCGTACATCCAACGTTTGTCAAACCAACCGTGTTCGCCCATATAAAAACCTTGGTCGGACATATATATAATCACAGTATTGTCTTTCAATTTGTGCTTTTCTAAGTAATCGAGCATACGCTGAATGTTCTTATCCATCGATCTTACGGTAGATAGATAATCACGCATATAGCGTTGAAACTTCCATTGTGCTAATTCTTTGCCACTGAGATTGGCGTTGAAATACTGTTGACGTATAGGATTGTAGAAATCGTTGTAATGTGCTAATTGAATAGCGGTCATACGAGAGAAGTTTGCATCTTGCACTTCTTCTTTTTCATCTTTGAACATCTTCAAATCGTAGCCCATTATCATATCCTTACCAATGGACATTTCTTGCAAACTTGCGGGCTTGCGAGTAGCATAATCGTCAAAGAAAGTATCGGGCAATGGGAAGTTTACCTGTTCATAAGCTCCTAATTCAGGTAAATCGGGCATCCAAGTACGATGCACCGCTTTATGCCCCACAACCAAGCAGAAAGGTTTATTAGGGTCACGACGATCGAGCCATTTTTCGGCTTCATCTTCAATGATATTGCTTACATAACCTTGCTCGTTTACACGTTTTTTACCTTCAATGATAAAGTCGGGGTTAAAATAACGACCTTGGTCTACTAAGATTTTGAAGAAGTCAAAGCCCTTGGGGTCATCACCTAAGTGGTATTTTCCCACCCAAGCAGTTTGGTAGCCTCCTTGTTGCAAGAGATTCACAAACTGTTGTTGTGAAGAATTATAGTGTGATGTCTCATTGTCCATAAAGCCATTCTTATGGCTATACTTACCCGTGAGAATACAAGCCCTACTAGGACCACAAATGGAGTTGGTAACAAAAGCTTTGTTGAACCTTACACCTTCATTAGCAAGTTTATCAATTGCAGGAGTTGCATTAGTAGCCCCATTGTTATAAGCCCCAATCGTTTGATACGAATGGTCGTCTGAAACAATAAGTATAATGTTAGGTTTGCTTTGTGCAAAAACTGTTGTGGCATATAAAAGCCCAAAGAAGAATACGAATTTTTTCATAAATGAATTGGTGTTAAAATGAACCACAAAAGTACAGCGACTTTTTTAAAGTACCAAATTAATTAAGAAAAAAATATTCTATTATGAGTATTTATATAAAAAGAAGTTAGCAATAGCATTCTAAATATAAAAAAAGCTCTCTAATTTCTTAGAGAGCCTTTTTCACAATGCATATAAATACTACTACTAACTCCAAAAATGAAGAAAATTTTTCAGTTTTAGAATCTCTATTACTGTTTCTCAGTAATAAAGTTTTTTTACATAAGATTTTGTTTTAAGTTTGATAGTTTTAATGAAAATGTTTTTTCTAATTCTTGTTTTAACGATGTTTCTTTTAGCAATCTTCTGTTTACTACATTGAAAACTCTGTGCCAAAAAAACATTCCTTTATATTACATTTTGTAAATTACTGATTATAAGGAAGTATATTTTGATAATGAAAAAGTAATTACTTTTTGCAGCCTTCTTTTTATTTGTGTAATTACACGTTTTTGATGTCTATTTACACACTTTATAGCGCTACACTTTTACCTTAGTTAAAAACTCTTGTGTATTAGGTCCTTCGTGGAAAAGCAAATCTAAAATAGATAAGTTAGAAATAAAACCATATTTATCTGAGAATATTTGGTGGTAAGGGGGCATTGTTACAGAGTATTTTTTTTTAGCACTACTCAAAAAACGATAGTCTTTCACTCCTTGTGGCTCGGCTTCATACGTTTTTGTCTTGTCAAAGTTAATATGTACTAACAAACAGGCTAAAACGGTCTCAATTGTGTCGATATTTACATCGAGTAGGTAAGTATATTGCTTTTCAAAAATACGCACCAAATCGTCTTCATAATACTCAAAATAAGGAGATGTGCGATAGGCTGTCTCTAAACTTTTCCAGTGCAGACGTTGCCATAGGAAATTATTCTCTACTTTCACATCTTTGAACAACTGTCGTCCGGTATCACCTCCTACGTGCTTAATAGGTAAGTTTAAGGATTGTTTGCCATTGGCACCGTAAATATATGTGCGATTGCGCAAGGTTTGTTTCTGATAGTTGTCAGAGACTTCTAAAACGCAAGGTTTGTTCAACATCAAGTGAAATTGAGCAATAGAAGGAAAATAAGTAGGGTGTAATAATACTTGTTCTACCATATTATTCTTTTACTTTTTTCTTTTTAACCAAACTATATACCAGCCACAAACCAAGTAACCCAAATACAATATATCGGTAGGACACAGGTTCACCTTCACCATTTACGGTAGTGAACAAACGCTGCCAACGTATTTTATTAAATCCTGAGGCATTCTTGTCTAAACTCATCCAGATGAGTACGGGTTTACCAAGAACGTGATCTTCAGGTACAAAACCCCAAAAACGACTGTCTTCAGAATTGTGACGATTATCTCCCATCATCCAGTAGTAATCTTGTTGGAAGGTATAAGAGGAAGCTTTCTGCCCATTAATGTAAATATCATCACCTTTTGTTTCTAATTTATTGTGTTCATATTCACTAATAATGCGTTTATACAAAGGCAAATTCTCTTTAGTAAGTGTTACGTTTTTTCCTTTAGCAGGAATGGTAATAGGTCCGTAATTATCCTCATTCCAAGCAAAAGTAGGGCTGTGAGGGAAGATTGCAGGATTGTAGACCCCAGCCTTATTTACATTACGAGTAACTGACACAATACTTGTATTAGCTTTCAAAGCCTTAGCTACGTCATCTGTAAGGGAAGTAAAGATATAAGTGTCGTTGTTGATGGGATAAGCGGGATCGGTAACACCGTACTGTTGGTACATCACTACTCTAAACTCATCGGGATGACTGAATAAATTGGGTTGTGTAACCACTATATAAGAAGTTTGTAACTTGGCACGTACAGGATAGATTTCCTTTTTGCCATTTATCCATACATCGCCGTTTTTGATTTCTAATACATCGTTAGGGATAGCTACTGTGCGTTTTACATAGTTAGACTTCTTATCTATGGGCTTATCTACGTGAATGCCCGAATTGTCTCGGAAGTACCTTACTGTATCGGTAGGCCAGTTGAATACCGTAATATCATTCCGCTGTACTTTCTGCAAAGCAGGTAAACGCAAATAAGGTAACTGAGGCGTTTTGATATATGATCTTGTGCCTATTATAGGAATTGAATCGTGTACCATAGGCAATGATAGTGGAGTCATAGGTACACGCACTCCGTAGTGAAACTTACTTACAAAAAGAAAATCGCCTACCAAGAGGGTTTTTTCTAAAGAAGAAGTAGGTATCATATAAGGCTGTATAAAGTAGGTGTGAATAGCCGAAGCTGCTACTACCGCAAAGATAGTAGCACTCACCCAAGAGGAAACATTCTTTTTGATGGCTTCTACATCTTTACCTACGTAGTGTGTAGAAGGTAAATAGGTTATGTAGGCGGCAAAAAGTCCCAAAGTAATTATTGATAGCAGGGTGTAACGCTTCTTGCGATAGTTAAATACGTGTAACCATTCGTAAGTCATCACAATTACCATAATATTACCTATTACAGGCAAATACAACAGGAATACCCACCACCAAGGGCGAGAGATGATACGTAAGAAAATAACGGTATTGTAGAAGGGAACAAAGGCTTGCCACGCTTTGTAACCTGCTTTTTCATATCCTTTCCAAAAGAATAGCCCATTGATGAGCTGTGCAATGATTAAAATATATAAATATATCATAATGATGAATGATTAACGTTTAAAGGTTCATTACTTTTTGTTCTCTTAACTGTTTTAAGAATGTTGCTACACCGTCTTTGGAGTGGTGAAGCGTTATGTATTTGGCTACAGCTTTTACTTCGTCGCGAGCATTAGCAACTGCTACCCCATAACCTACGCCTTTGAGCATCTCCAAATCGTTATAGTTATCGCCAAAAGCTATTGCTTCGCTCAAAGGTAAATGATATATCTCGTTTGATACTATTTTCACTCCTGTGAGTTTAGAAATACTGATATCTGATAGTTCTATATAAGTTTCTCTCCCGCGATAGATTTGCATTACCTCTGTATATCTCTCGTTTAGTAGCTTGAACATTCGCTCTATAAGAGTCTCGTCTCCCATTAACATTAGCTTGTGAGCGCCGTGTCCTGCTTGTTTCCACTGAGTGAGTACTTCGCGATTGGGTCGTACGGTAGGAGTTACTTTGGTAATTGTTTCTTCACGTTGTGCCCATTCATCGTTAGCGGGTACATACCACTCGTCGTTATAATAAAAACTAATGTGTATCTGAGCATTGAACTCTTGTTCGTTGAGGGCGACTACTTCTTCGAGAATAGAGTAGGGGATAGTAGTAGAGTGTAGCACCTTTTCGCCATTGAGCACTAATCCGCCATTATAAGCGATAAGTGGTAATCCTGTGATGCCTAAGTCTTTTTGTATGTGGTACATTTGCTCAGGCATACGTGAAGATACTAAAATGAAAGGTATTTTGTTTTTCAGTTGTTTTACTTCGTGAATGGTGTTCTGCGTAAGGGTTCGCGAACCGCTTAATAGAGTGCCATCGATATCAGAAAAGATAATTTTATACATTCTTTTAGTTAAGAGTCCTATGTTAAAAATTATGAGTTATTAGAGTGCAAAGATAATGCCTTTTTTTAAGATAAGTAGTTTTTTGATTAAAAAATACGCTTAATGAAGGTTGAGTACATCGTTCATCGTAAATACTCCTTGCTTACCTGCAATCCATTCGGCTGCCATAACGGCACCGAGAGCAAAGCCTTTGCGATTGTGAGCGGTATGTTTGATTTCTATGGTGTCTACCTCACTGGTATAGGTGATGATATGAGTGCCTGGGACGCTATCTATGCGCTTGGCTACGATAGGGATTTCGTTCCTGGTAGCTGTGTTTAAATGCCAACCTGTTTTATCAGTTTCAGCGATAATACTTTCTGCCAAAGTAATCGCAGTACCGCTGGGGGCATCGAGCTTTTGAGTGTGGTGAATTTCTTCGATAGCTACCTTATAGTCTTTGAGTTTAGCCATCAGTTTGGCTAAGGTTTTGTTCAGTGCGAAGAATACATTTACCCCTATACTGAAATTAGAGGCGTAGAGAAAAGCGGTTTGGTGCTTTTGGCACAAAGCTACTGCCTCGTTGTATTGGGCTAACCAACCGGTAGTACCTGCAATCACGGGGACTTTGTGTGTGAGACAGTTGCTAATATTAGCAAAGGCACTGCTGGGAGTGCTGAATTCTATAGCCACATCGGCTATTGTAATGTCGTAAGAAGTTTCGGCATTATCTATTTTTAACACGATTTCGTGTCCGTGAGCGATGGCTATTTGTTCAATGGTTTTACCCATTTTGCCATATCCGAGTAAAGCTATTTTCATAATTGACTATTATAAATTAAATATTTTATTTCTTCTGTTAAAACACGCAAAGTCGTAGCACGACAAGCGGATAAGAAATGAACGAACGAGTAACGAATGACGAGTGACGAACAAAAGACGGTGCGAGCCGCACGGGCAGATAAAGAAAAGACGAACAAAAGACGGTGCGAGCCACACGGGCAGATAAAGAAAAGACGAACAAAAGACGAACAAAAGACGAACAAAAGACGAACAAAAGACGAACAAAAGACGGTACGAGCTGCACGAGCAGATGAACGATAAACAAACCTAAGATATAGGAATCTTCAATTTATACTACTTTTCAGTCGTTGAGATTCTTCGCAAGAGTCGTAGTTGGTGAGTGTAATTGCGCAGTTCACTATTAAAAATACCGATATGATCTAACCGGTCGATGCGCACTTTGCCAAAAGAGTGAATAATCCTGTTGTCGCCTAAGAGAATGCCCACGTGAATGATATTGCCTTCTTCGTCGTCAAAAAAAGCTAAATCACCTGCTTGGCATTCTTCTATAAAACTAAGAGAAACACCACAAGTAGCCTGTTTTTTAGCCGTACGAGGCAGGTGTATGCCGTTGAGTTTGAAAACCATTTGCACCAGTCCGGCGGCATCTATCCCAAAGGGAGTTTTGCCTCCTGTTAAGAAAGGTACGTTTAAATATTCCAAAGCAGTGGGGATAATGCCTTGATGAGGTATTCTTTGGGTAGATTGTGAAGTTTGTAATAGATGATTGTGAGAAAAGGTAGCACCTTTGGGTATGTGCAGAAAAAGGTTGTCTCCAGTTTTCAAACGGAGCTTTGTAAGCCATCGGTGAGCGTATTTTTCTTTCTTTTTTAGAGATTTTTTGTAGTCTTTATCCGAAATTTCCGTAAACTGATTGTTGGCCACCCAGCCTTCAATATTGTCGAACAGCAAGCGTACATAGCTCCAATGCTCTTCTTTATCAATTACTTGCAACAACTCTCCGAAGAGTAATTGCGTAATCATCTCAGCCCCCTCAAAGGGCTCTAAACGTACGGGAACAACGCTCAAATGGCATATTCCATAAGGTGTTTCTAATATCTTCATATTCATCACGCCCGCAAAGATAGCAAATAATTAAGTATTAGCAAGAAACTATTCGTATTTTTTTGTTTTTAAATGCTATTTTGTCTACTTTTGCACTCATAACAATCACATTACTATGGCAGCTTACAAACACCCTATTACCTTAGAAGCCGCTTTAAAAGAAGTAACCGAAGAGCGCTTCTGCAAAGGGCATCATTATAAAGATGTTGCCCTCACCGATGCGATGGTAGAGCAGATAGTGCAAGTAAAATCCTTAGTAAATATGGGTTTTATCAATACTGATATTACAGATGAAGCCCTCAAATACTTGGCTACTTTGCCCAAACTAAAACTCCTTTTCTTAGAAGACAATAAGCAACTCACAGGCGAAGGCTTCAAATACTTTGTTGAGAAACCTGTTGCCCACATTTCGTTGGACGGTTGCCCCGTAACCGATGAAACCTTGAAAATTGTTTTGCAAGTGCCTCGACTGAAGTCTATTTCATTGCGCCGTACCCACATTACTTTCGAAGGGCTAATGGCTGTGTCGCATTATAGCAGAATAAAGTTCTATCTCGATAAGTTTTTCACCGAGGAACAAATAAAAACCTTTGAACAAGCCCAGCGCACGGCAGGAAAGAAGAAACCTACTACTACCAATACTGATGATTTGCAAGTAGTTAAACAATTGCTCTTAAACTTTTTCTCGGCGATGACCCAGTGGGAAGAATTCGCTACAAAAAATGATGAAACAGAAGAGGATGACCTTTTGATAGAAGAAAAATGTAAAACGATTTTTAAAAAATATTGCACCGACAAACGCCGCATAGGCTATCGTCCTGAGTGGATTAGCTTTTCTATGACAAAAGGTGGTACCTATGGCAATCATCAAATTGTAGATAGTGAAACCCTTACCAAGAATAAGATATATATTTACACCCAAGACGAGTTAAACTTTCAGTATCGCTTCCTGATTATCCGAAAAGACGGTATTTGGAAGATTGACGAGTGCCAATGGCGTGACGGAGGCTGGAAAAAATACGGATTATAAAACTCATTTAAATAATTAAGTATGATGACAGATATATCTCAAAAGCTAAAATCTGATATAAAAGTAGAAGATTTGAAACAAGAAAATGGTATTTTGTGCTATATGAATGACTATTTCATTAGTGGAGATAACCAAAAGTATATGAAAATGTACGATTGGATGTCTTTTTTCTATGATTTTGGAGAGAAATGGATAGGAAGACTCAAGTATGGACACGCTATTGACCATCTACGTACCGAGTTGATGAGCCGTTTGGAATGGAAAAATAATATTTCGGTACTTTATGTTTCTATAGGTACGGGGGCTGACTTGCATTACCTGCCACAAGGGATTGATTTGAAAACGATAGACCTTGTAGGAGTTGATATTTCGATGGGAATGCTCAAAAAGTGCAAAAAGGAGTGGCAAAAGAAAACCAACCTTACACTCGTGCAGAGCCCCGCCGAGGAATTACCTTTTGCCGATAATACTTTTGATATTGTTTTTCACAACGGAGGTATCAATTTTTTCAATGATAAAGCGCTTGCCATAAACGAAATGCTTAGAGTTGCCAAAACAGGAAGCAAATTGCTTATTGCAGATGAAACAGCCGACTTTGTGGAGACCCAATACAAGAAAAGTGTCTTCTCCAAATCTTATTTTGAAGGCAAAACAGTCGATTTGAACACCATAGAACAATGTATTCCTATTTCAGTAACTGAAAAGAAAACAGAATTGTTTTGGGATAATAAATTTTATGCTATTACTTTTAGAAAGAGTAACTAAATGAATGCTATGAGAAAAAGAGAACTTGCTAAACTGCAATATAAAAGCCATAACAAACAATTGTTTGTTATGGCTTTTTTGTAGAAAGTCTATTTGTTAAAAGTTATTTCTTAGTGGCAGCTTTTTCAGCTTTTGCAGCATCTTGTGCGGCTTTCATTGCAGCACGAGATACTCTCACCTGGCAAACCACAGTATTATCTGGGTGCATAATCTTGTATTTATCTTGTGCTAATTTAGTAACGTATAGCTTGTTACCCATTTCTAAGCCCGAAATATCTACAGGAACAAAATCAGGTAAATTGTCAGGAAGGGCTTTTACTTTTAGTTTGCGGTTCACAATACGCAAAGTACCCCCTGCCATAATACCTGGTGAAGTCCCCTCAATTTGAATTGGCACTTCAATAGTAATTTCTTTGTCTTTGTGAAGCTGATAAAAATCGATGTGGATAATTTTATCAGATACAGGGTCAAACTGAATGTCTTGCAGAATGGCGTTATAGGTTTTACCATTCAATTCAATCGCAGCGGTGTATACGTTAGGAGTGTACACGATGTTTTTGAATGCTAATTCAGGTGCTGAAAAATGCAGAACATTGTCTCCCCCGTATAGTACGCAAGGAACCTGTCCAGCATTACGTAAGGCTTTGCTTGCAGCTTTGCCCACGCTTTCTCTTTGAGATCCTTTGATTGTAATTGATTTCATTTATTTATAAATAATTATTAAGTTACTTGTTCTTAGGCGTTAGGTTTTGTTAGATATTAAACATCAATTCTTCCCTTTTACTTTTTACCTTTCACCTTGCTACATTATAAATTTAGAACTGATAGGCTCGTTGTGGTGTACGCGATGCATTACATCAGCAAAAAGATCAGCACAACTCAGTACTTTTATTTTGCTCGAAGGCTGCTTTAGTGGAATCGAATCAGTCACAATAAGCTCTTCTAAAGCCGAATTCTCTATGCGCTCATATGCGTTCCCACTCAGTATAGGGTGAGTAGCCACCGCTCTTACACTTATAGCTCCTCTGTCCTTCATCAGTTGGGCAGCTTTCACCAAAGTACCTGCCGTGTCTACCATATCGTCCACCAATACTACGTTTTTACCTTCTACTTCACCTATGAGCTCCATTGTTTCAATCACATTGGCTTGTTTGCGCTGTTTATAGCAAATCACCACATCACATTTCAAGAACTTAGAATAAGCATAAGCCCTTTTAGAGCCTCCCATATCGGGCGAAGCAATACACAAATTGTCTAAGTGCAACCCCTGTAAATAAGGTAAGAAAATGCTTGAAGCAAAAAGATGGTCTACAGGGCGCTCAAAGAATCCTTGAATTTGGTCGGCGTGCAAGTCCATCGTCATAATACGAGTAGCACCTGCCGCTTGCAAAAGATTAGCCACCAATTTTGCCCCTATTGGCACTCTGGGTTTATCTTTCCTATCTTGGCGAGCCCACCCAAAGTAAGGCATTACTGCTGTGATGTGCCTTGCCGAAGCGCGTTTGGCAGCGTCTATCATTAGTAAAAGCTCCATCAAGTTATCCGAATTAGGGAAAGTAGAGCATATTAAGAAAACGCGTGCCCCTCTAATCGATTCTTCATAAGAGGGCTGAAATTCACCATCACTATAATAAGAAAGTTTAACTTCACCGAGCTGAGTACCGTATTTTTGCGCAATTTTCTCAGCCAGCTCTATGCTTTTAGAGCAAGCAAAGATTTTTGAATTAGGGGTGGTTTCACTAAACATTTTTATCAGTAAATGTATTAAGGTATAAAAACTTCTAACTTTTCAGGGTGCAAAGGTACGAATATTAATTGTAATTGCAAGTATCTTGATGTGTTTTTTTATTTTATGAGCCAAAACATACCTCGTTTTACCTTTTTGTTTATCTCTTTGTTGCACCAATTACACTCTCCCATTATCCTTGTCATTTCTCATTTGTCACTCGTCATCTCTTCCTTTTTCCGTCATATTCCCTACTAGTACCTACGGACTAAGGCCTATCACCCTTTTCTCTTTCTTTCGTCTCGAAACCCCGTTTTTAACATTTTTAGCGTTGTTGTATTACAGTATGAATCAACTATTTACATACTCTTTCTATACCAATCGTCCAAGATTCGTATAAGCTTCCTATAAGCTCTCTATAAGCTAACCCCACCCTCCTAATACCCTTTTTCCTTCAAAATCCCTCTCAGTCTACTTCTTATATTTTTCGTTTTCCTCCGAAGTCTAAACTCCTTCTCTGAGTCTCTCCGAAATTCTCCAACTAATTTCCACATTTCCTAATTTCCACATTTCCTAATTTTCACATTTCCTAATTTTCACATTTCCTAATTAATAACCCACTGCTCGCATAGTACTCCCCCTTACATCAAACTCAGAAAGTAAGCCCTAAACTAAATTGATGAAAAGTATTCACTTTTTGACTCGCAAATACTCCTATTTCACTGTTAAACCCTACAAAATAGCTTAATGAAGGCGAAAGTTTATGATGGTATTGCAAACTCACCTCATAACGCTGTCTATCCGAAGCAAGAAAGCGGGCATTGTGCAAAAGCATTGTGCTGAGCTCAGCTTCATTGCGGTCATTGCGCAATAGATAATTCTCGTGTAATACTTTCCGATACCGATACTGCACGCCTGTTACCCCTATACTCTTCTCCCCTAAGGGTGCTACAACACTTATCGTCATTCCAACATTCATATAATCAAAATGCTGAAAACTCCTCACCAAAGTATAATCCTCACGATAGGTTTCATAACTCACATAAGGCATTATACGATACTGCACAACATTGTCGAACCCAAAAAGCGCACCTAACTGATATTGCTCGCATTTAAGGGTATAGTTTTTGTTCTTTGCAATAACCTCCGTCCAATTGTTATTGCGCCCCGAGAGGATAGGCTCTACGCCCTTTTTACTTTGCTGATAATATCCTAATTTAAATCCGTAGTGATAGTGAGCACGACGGAACAATTTGGTAAGTTCTGTATTGAGTACCCTATTGGTCAGGGTTACTGCAACAATCCCATTATCATCAGTCATATACTTCTCAATCGTCAGTTGATGGTAATCCCCTGTGAGAAAAAAGTCGTCCGTCCTGCTGATTGTCATTCCTCCACCATAACCATAACCTTCGTAAAAAGCCTTCAGTTTATTGCCTTTCAGCAAATGGTTGTAATACCCCAAGCCATTGAGGTGATACACTGTAGGCACCCCTAATTCGTTAAAGAACCTCAGTTCGTTTGATTGGGTATATTTCACAAAAGTGCCATAAACACCCATCTTCCACTGCATTACCTTCCACATAAAACCCGATCGCAATTGCAATTGCGAAGTAATATCCTTAGGACGCGGGTCTTTATCCCTACTTGCTAATTCAGCTTGGTAATTCAAAGAGATACCCCAATGCAGGCGTTGCCATTGTTTGGCAAAACCACCCGTAAAGGCGTATTGTTCGCTGTGCAAATCTCCCCCTATGGCATCAGCAGTGAAGTAAGGATACAGCAACTCACCATCTAACGACTCGTTCCAGCGAATGTGCTTTAGGGTTCGATTTATATACGAGGCATCACCCCAAAGCGTACGCGTGCTGTCATAAGGAAAATAAGAGCTCGCTTTTACTGAGAAAGCAGTATGACCTTTGGGATACTGCTGGGCATACGCCTGCTTATCGCTTCCCTCGTAAGTCGTTTGCACCAATGAAAAGCGATATTTCCCCCAATCTGTCATTGCTGCCGGATTCTGAAAGTAAGTGTTGTAAATGCGTTGAACACTTTGTTGCTCTTTCAGTTTCAGTAGGAGAGTATCAATAGTATCTTGCCCCCAAGCAATCATCTCGCAGAGAAAAAATAAAAATAATATGTTGAGTGGACGATGTGTCAATTCTAATTCATTGATTTGTCAATAAAAAATGCTACAAACTTTGCCAAAGTTTAACTTTGGCAAAGTTAAATCTGCAAAAGCAATATTTCACTCTTCACTTTTCACTTTTTAAGTGTAGGTGTAGTGAGGATTTCAAAATCTTCAGTAGAGTTGTTAGTATCTTTAAAGATAGGCTTACCATTGTTTTCAGAAAGAACCTTACGGCGTACAGATTTGCCATAACGAGTTTTGTCTTCCTCATCTTTAGTTACATAAGTATAGCCTGAATCCAAAGAAGTATCGGTCACCAACCATTCGAAACCTTTTTCAGTACTTAGATTTACGGCATCTACTATCCACTCATTAGGAATTTTCAACGTACTTCCTGTCTTTTTAACTATTTTGCCTTTAACATTAACTTCATATTCATAGTCATATCTAAGAGTAGAAGTAGCAGTACCTTCTGGAAAACGGGCTATCACATAGCTTCTATTACCTCGATTATTGAATATGAGAATACCATACAAATTGATGTTATTGGTAACAGTAGGGCTATCTATATCTTTTACTCTTGGAGGATAATAATTCTCAAAGTTAGCTTTGCTCAAATCTAAAGAATTAGGATTGTTTTCTTTATGGTTAATTCCTTGTTCAGCAATAACAATAGAAGCACCTGGTTGCACGGGATATTGAGTGCCTGTACCAGGTATTTGCACCATACCTTCTACTGCAAAGGCTTCTTTCATTATATTGGGAGTGTAATCTCTTTTGGTTACCGTTAAAAACTTAGAATCTGCTAATACCAAACCATCGGCGTAAAGCACCTTATCGGTATTGTTATAAAGTTTGATATACTGGTCACCAAAGTATTGTTTTCCTTCAGGAGTTAAAGTGCCAACAAAGAAGATTTCTTCTATAATAAAGTCATTACCTTTAGCTTTGATAGATAAAGGTACTTTAAAAGAGCTATCGCTAAGCACATCTATTTTGCTAACGAAAGCACTGAGTTCACCTGCTACGGTCTTGCCATCAAGGGTATAAGTAGCAGTGGTGGCAATGCGCAGTTCATAGCTCCCCATCAAAAGAGGAAGGGTTAATTCATTTTGAGAAAGATTGGTAAAAATACGTTCTACTTTCTCATTCTTGTTGAGTTCTGTAAGAGTAAGGGTGAGCGTACCATACCGAACATTGGTTACCTTATCAGGATTTTGTAGCTGAAGGGTAAGATTGCGTGTTGTAACAATGGTGTTGATATTATCATCATCCTTCTTACAAGCGTTTAAGAGCACTAAAGTAAGTGCTAAAGCTAAAAGTTGTTTTAAATGTCTCATAATATGTTAATTTATTAATTTGCTAATTTACTCTTCCCTAAAGAAATGTTCATCTCCATTCCAAAATAGGGGTTGATGAGTCCGCGACGGTTGATGTATTGTCTGTTCACACGGTAGTCCTCGTAAAAGTTGAACAGATTGTTTACATATATCGAAAGGGTAAAGTATTTATAAAATTCTTTTGATATTTTTAGATGTATGTTCATTGATAATGGAGTTCTATCACTGAGACTTATAGTTGTAGGGCGTATGAGCCATTGCAATACGGGGTCACTCGCTTCTGTCGCTGTATATGGGTGACGCACACCGTCTTCACTGATGTAGTGAGTGGGCACACGACTAAGAGATGGACTGCTGTTGATAACATACCAAGTGAGGTCGCAACGCACAGAGGTGATGAGATGCAGTTCAGGGAGGTAAGTATCGGCTACGAGACTGGTTTGTAACTGTTCACAGTCGTACTTCTCCATTTCAGGATATACTCCCAGATTGTAATATTTGCGGTTGTTAATGATGTCTTTATCGGCAGGACGATATACAGGTAATGAGTTGTAATACAAGCTGTGAAACCACGCACCACTAAGGGTAAAGCGAGTGTTGAGCAATTGTAGGCGCTTGCTACTGTACTGAAATTCCACCCCTTGTTTATCGATAGCCGAACCATTGCTCTCCATATCTGAGAGTATCAGGGCGTCTTGCACAGTATAGGGCAGATTTTCTACCAAAGGAGGGGCAGTAATCGCATTGTGATTGAGCCCTGTAGCATCGTATTTTTTATAGAATACCTTGTGATAATCGCTCATTTTTCGAAAACCCGATTGCATACGCTCGTCGAAATAGGTGATAAACAGCGAATGGTGGTCGTATTCCAAGCCAAGGCGCACTTCGGCTTTGCTGTTCACGGCGGGCATAATGCTGTAGTTCACTTGCGGGAAAATATACGTTTTATAGTGCAATTGGCGGTATGCCCTTTGGTTGTGATAGTAATTTAGCTGAACATAATCTTCGTATTTTTCTTGAGGGTAGAGCATCTCTTGAGTAGGGAGTTTGCTATGCTTGCCCCAACCACCTGTAAAACTGATACTGAGAGCTTTTTGGTTAGCAAACTCAATTTTAGGGAAAGTAACTTTCATATTCACACGTGGGTCGAAACACACCTTGTTATGTAATGCGTAGCGTGAATCGAGTCCTAAAAGGGTGTTGGCACGCAAACCGGCACGCAAGAAGAAATCGGTATACCAAAAGGTTTTTTCTAACTGTTCTTCAACATAAAAAGACATATCTTGCATCGCGGGAATACTCTTGAAAGCACGCGGACGTGTAGTCATTTCAGGTGAAGGTGGGTGCGCCAAATCGTATACCTGACCCAGACCGTTGTTTTTGTTGTAGTTGTAAGTAAGCCCTATAAGAAACTCGTTAAGGAATCCTGCAAAACGTTTATAACCTCCTGCTGCAAAGTCGGTATAAAGGTGTAGCGGTTTGCCATCGACGAGCAAGTGCGACACATAGTTAGGGTCGGAAAATGCCCCATAAAATTCACCTGCTTCTGTGTTTGTGAAGACAGGGCGCGCATTGGTGATTTGCACCCATTTGTCTTGTTCAATACGGTCCAAACTCTGCGAGTAACTAGTTTTGAGTACCAATGTTTTGAAGAATGTTTTGTGGAGTTCCCAACTCAGCCCATTGGTGATACGGATATTGTTGTAAATGGATTGATAAGCATCATAGCGATCAAAACCTACATCGGGGTCGCGTTTTTCCTTGTCGATAGTACCCGTATAGTCGATGCTGAAATTCCACGTAAGCGGATTTTCGGTATTAAAATATTTTTCGGCACGAGCCGAAGCAGTGTAGCGTTTGTAGTTCTCAAAGCTGTTACGCGGGTCGGGTTGGGAATCTAAATAATCCAAACTGAAGTTAAGTTTGAGGCTATTTTCAGAAAAACTGAAGCCTTTGCCTACATAGAAAAGTTTGCTAAAACCGTCGGCTTTGGCACGCGCTCTAAGGGGAGTATAGCCTTTTTGGCGGTGAATTGTTACTACTCCACTGCTGATATCTCCAAATTTCACCGATGGAATACCGCGTATAATCTCCACTGTTTCAATATCATCGGTAGCAATGGTGCGCATATCTACTCCTGAGCGGGTAGTGTTGCGCTTCTCATCGGCGTAATTCGATTGAGGGGTGATAACCATTCCGGTACCTACCGTAGATTGCATATTGTTATTCACATCTAAGGGAACACCATCAATATTGAAGCCTACCCCCAAAGAGGAAATACTATAGCCGTCCATAGGCGTTCCTGCTTGTCTGAGGGTAAGAGTATTGGCATAATTCAATGAGGGAGTCGTAACTTGCCGACCAGGGAGCAAACTCACCAAATCGGCAAAGCTGGAAGGCTGGAGGTGTCGCATAGCCTTGCGGTCGATAAGCGAAGTAGAGGTAGGAGCAGGAAGTTCTTTGGCGGTTACTATCACTTCTTCTAACTGAATAGGCTGTGTAGTATCAGAAATAGTAGTAGGAGAAACAGTAGTGAGAGTTGCAGTTTGAGCGTAAAGAGCCGAGCAAAAAAAAGGAAAAGCAATGAGTGCCAAAGAGATGAACCTTTGGTATCCTAATGATTGTGTATATTTCTTTTTACTTTTCATTCTTCACTAAATAGGACTGCAAAGGTAGTACTTTTTTTGAATTATATAAAACAAATCTAAATAATATTAATATTAAACTTATAAAAATGCCTAATTTAACATCTGTTAAATATAACAGAATACTATTTTTTCAATCGCTTTTGCATCACTATATTACCTCTTGTCGAATTCATTTAACCTTTGCATCTCTTACTATCCACTTCCTTCCATTTCTTTCAAAGTCTTCCCGAAACCTCCAATAAGTCACTTTTGCATTTATTAAATTTCAAATTTCCTAACTCTCAAATTGACTAATTCTCTAATTTATCCTTCTTTTTCTTTCGCCTCGAAACCTCATTTTTAACATTTTTAGTGCTGTTGTATGATATTATGAATCAACTACTTATATACCCTTTCTATACCAATCGTCCAAGATTCGTATAAGCTTCTTATAAGCTTCCTATAAGCTAAGCATACCCATTTTACCTCTTATCTTTTATCTTTTACCTGAATCACCTCTTCCGTTCCTCTTCGTTATCTTTCTGCTTCTTCATCTCTTTTCTAAGACAATCCTAGAACTCCGATTATATCTTTTTGTATAACAAAAAAATAAAAATATTTCAGTTTTTCTTTGGTAGTTAGAAAAATATTCTTACCTTTGCCCCGATTAATAGAATAGTACTGTATGAAACTGTATGCTTTTCAAATAATGATGATGTGTTGTACCTTCCCTGTGAGCGGTGCAAGGCTCGTTATTTCTTGAAAGTATCAGTATATATATTTTAGTAAACGAAATAACAACACCCCACTGCTCATAATTAGGTAGTGGGGCTATTTTTTTTATAATAATGACAAAAGTAAATTGCACCGAGAGTTTCATTATCGAACTCTATCAAGAAAGTAAAAATATCAAACATCACGTAAGCAAACAGCGTATTAACGCCTTTGTAGAAGAACTCTTTCAGTTCTTATTTCTCATAGATGAGCGTACTTGTCTCTCTAAAGCGAATATAGAAGCACGCTATGAGGAATTGCGTTATGATTTTATCAGTATTGTAGATGATTTTCTGCAAAACGAACCTCAGAAAGAGCAACTGACTGATTATTACGATTGTATTTTGCCCACTATTTATGCTCAATTAAAACAAGATGCTCAGTATTTTATTGATAGTGACCCAGCAGCTACCTCTCTCAGAGAAGTACAAGTTACCTATCCTGGTTTCTTTGCTATTATGGTATATCGTATCGCTCACGAACTATGGACGCGCGAAGTACCACTCTTGCCCCGTATACTTACTGAATACGCCCATAGCAAAACAGGTATCGACATTCACCCAGGAGCAACCATTGGCGTCCCTTTTATGATAGACCACGGTACGGCTATCGTTATTGGTGAAACTACGGTTATAGGTAACCACGTAAAAGTATACCAAGGGGTTACCTTAGGGGCACTCTCAGTATCGGTAGATAAGGCTCATACTAAGCGTCATCCTACTATTCAAGACAATGTGGTAATTTACTCAGGTGCCACAATCTTAGGGGGTGAAACCGTAATAGGTCACGATAGCGTTATTGGCGGGAACGTATGGCTTACCCATAGTATAGAACCTTTTACCAAAGTTTTTCACAAGAGTCAAATTATAGTAAAAGACAACGAAGTGTATGAAGAACCTATTAATTTTGTAATTTAGTCTTTAAACATTAGTCCCTAAAACCAATTCATTAATCATTAACCACTAACTATTAACAAACACGTAACTAATAAATAATTATATAATGTTGTACAAAAATGTTTTAGAACTTATCGGGCGTACTCCCGAAGTGAAAATTAATCGATTGTTTGGTAAAGATGCCAACGTATTTATCAAGTTAGAACGCTTGAACCCAGGCGGTAGTATTAAAGACCGTATCGCACTCGCAATGATTGAAGATGCTGAAAACAAAGGTATCCTCAATAAAAATACTGTGATTGTGGAGCCTACCTCAGGTAATACAGGGGTTGGACTTGCCTTAGTAGCTGCCGTAAAAGGTTATAAGCTCATTGTGGTAATGCCTGAATCTATGAGTATAGAGCGCCGTAAATTGGTATCGGCTTATGGAGCTGAGGTTGTATTAACTCCAAAAGAAAAAGGAACAGGAGGTGCCATTGCCAAAGCCCTCGAAATAGCCGAAGGTAAACCTAACTATTGGGTGCCTCAACAGTTCGAGAACCCTGCTAATCCTGAGGTACACGAGCGCACTACTGCTCAAGAAATCTTGCAATCCTTCCCCGATGGCTTTGATTATTTTGTAACAGGAGTCGGTACTGGTGGACATATTTCTGGGGTATCCAAAGTGCTTAAACAACACTTCCCTCATCTTAAAACCATAGCCGTAGAACCTGAACTATCACCCGTACTCAGTGGAGGGGCAGCTGGTCCTCACCCTCTACAAGGGATAGGTGCTGGTTTTGTACCAAAGAACTATGATGCGAAGCTTGTAGATGATATTCTATTAATAAGTAAAGATGAGGCTTTTGAATATGCCCGCAAGTTAGCGAAAGAAGAAGGTATTTTAGCTGGTATTTCTACGGGAGCTTCTTTGGCAGCCGTAGCCAAAGTACTCAAAAAAGACCCTAAGGCACGTGTCCTTACTGTAAACTATGATACAGGAGAACGCTATTGGTCAGTAGAAGGACTCTTCTAATATATAAAAAAAGAGGCTACCCGATTAGGATAGCCTCTTTTTAGTTTTATAATGTTTCTTTTAGCCATTTGAAAAACGTTCTCTGCCATAAGAGCCCATTCTGAGGTTGTAATACCCAGTGGTTCTCATCAGGAAAATAAAGTAACTCGCTTTTGATGCCTCTCAGTTGAGCTGCTGTAAAGGCTTGGAATCCCTGTTCTTCGGGTACTCGGTAGTCCTTTCCTCCGTGAATGATGAGAATAGGGGTGTCCCATTCTGTAATCTTCTCTATAGGATTAAACTCTTTATACGATTTTTGCGCTACAGCGTTCTTTTTATCCCAATAAGCACCTCCTATTTCGTTGTTGTTGAAGAAGAGCTCTTCGGTAGTGCCATACATACTTTGTAAGTTGAATACTCCGCAATGGGCAATAAACGTCTTGAAACGTTTTTGGTGAATACCTGCTAAGTAGTAGATTGAATATCCTCCGTAGCTGGCACCAATGGCTCCTAATCGGTCTTTGTCTACATAAGGTTCCTTAGCAATATCATCAATAGCCGATAGGTAATCGCGCATAGGCTGTCCACCCCAATCTCCACTGATTTCTGCATTCCATTCTACCCCAAAGCCTGGTAATCCTCTGCGGTTAGGAGCTATCACTATATAACCTTGCGAAGCCATTACTTGGAAGTTCCAACGGAAACTGTAAAACTGACTCACAACAGATTGTGGTCCTCCTTGGCAGTAGAGTAGGGTAGGGTACTTCTTGTTAGGGTCAAAGTTGGGTGGGTAAATTACCCAAGCGTGCATTCTCTTGCCGTCAGTAGTTTTGATGATACGCTCCTTAATAGGACATTCAGCAATCCCTTTGTATTGCTCATCATTAAAATGTGAAAGCTGTGATAGTGTTATCCGTCCTTTTTTCTCTTTTAAATTGATAGTATACAGTTCAGCTGCGTGGTTCATATCCGTGCGCATCACAACCAATTGGTCACCTGCTTGTCCTACTATACTATTCACATCAAATACACCTTGTGTGAGTTGTCTTGGAGTGGTATCTTTACTAAAAGGAGCTACTACAAACACTTGCTCTGTTCCTTGGGTAGCCGCAATTAGGTATATTTGCTTCCCATCATTGCTCCATCGGTAACTGAAAATGGTATTATCCCATTTAGCTGTAAGGTTAATGCGCTTGCCGTCCTTCAATATATAAAGATCGTTTTTATCAGCTTCATTACCGTCGTGTGCCATACTGAGCCACGCAAGTACACCCTCTTTGCTATACTGAGGGTTGGTGTCATACCCCATCATTCCTTCGGTGAGGTTTGTTGTTTTTTTCGAGGTGAGGTCGTACTCGTAGATATCAGTATTAGTGCTCAGTACATAATCAGTGCCTACTTTGGCTTTGGTAACAAAAAGTACCTTTTTACCGTCAAGACTCCATATATAATCCTCATCACCTCCAAAAGGTAACTGCGGACAGTAATAGGGCAGTCCTTCCATTATATCAGTTTGCTTACCATTACTATCTTCTATCATCACGTGATTGTAACTACCTTCATTCCACGTGTCCCAATGGCGGTGGTCTAAGCTACCGTACAGCTTCCCCGATGATTTTTCTAAGTCAGTATAGAAATCTTTCCCTAAAACCGACTTTAATTTTACTTCCTTATGAGTGAGTTTTAGGCTTTTATCGGTATTGTATTTAGCTGTGAGTTTTTCTACCTCTTCTTTGCTTATAGGAATGGGTACACCTCCTTTTACGGCAAGTTTATAGTATTCTTTGTTAAAAGTATTTTCCTTTATATTTGGAGTACTCACACTCACCAATACATATTGCTGGTCGGAGGTAATACCTATACCATTCACACGATGTAGTTCCCATAGTTTTTCGGGGGTGAGAGGTTGTTGTGCTTGTATGCTATTAAATGCCATAACCGAAGCTAAAATAATAAGATGTTTTTTCATTCCTTAACAAATAAGGCAACAAGCCTTCCTAATAGTTTTACAATAAATTGGTAACTCTCTGCCAAAAACGCTCTGATTTCTTTTAATACAAAAGCAATTCCTGATTTGATAACAGGTTTTATCCGGTTGTAAATAAATGATAACCATACGCACACGGCTATAAAGGCAGGCGCTCCTAATACCACTTGATAAGGTTTTAACTGCCCTCCGAAGTGCTGTATAAGCCCGTGTGAGGTAATACTACCATATATGATAAAGCAGTGTATAACGTAAATCGATAGGGTGTTTTGCCCAATAGTTTTAATCAGTTGTGAAGTAATCACATTGCGCATTAGGGCAAAGAAACCAAATACAAGCAATACATTCCCCAAACGCAAATAAGCAAAGTCCTGCATTAGTTGCTCAAAAAATGGAGAATGGTTGATATAGAACAGTTGTTCTATCATAAAGTGAAAACCCCACAACAAGAATGCTCCTACGCTTAGAAATAGCAGAATAGCATTGCGGTATAAGTGAGGGTGATTTTTATATCGCTGAAATAGATACCCCATAAACCCTCCAAACGACACATAACCAAACCAAGGAAAAATAGGAAAGAAACTACCGTGTACACGAGTCAGATAATTAGCAATCGGCAAGGGTAGTGAATCAAAGCGCAAATCCTTGTAAAAAGGCTCAAAAGTAAACGCTAACAGGGTAGTGGTGAGCAATATCGTAGGCATTACCCACGACTTGCGGTTATATGAAAGTAGGTAAGTAGCGATGAGCAACAAGAGTGAAAGCCCAATACAGTGCAGTACATCTACACTTTGGAAACTCATACGCAAGAAGTAAGCAATACCGATGAGCATCAGTCCACGCCTAATACCTTTCTTCACGCGAGGGTTATTCCAGCCTACTTTTGTAGCATCACTTTCTTTTACCAATAAAAAAGTGAAGATAAACCCCGAAACAGTGAAGAACACAGGAGCGGTAATACCAGTGCAGTAGTGCCATAGCCAGTATATAAAGTTATTTTCGTCGCGGTAGCGGTCAGCAAGTAGTCCATTTATAAAGTGCCCTTGTAGCATCATACAGATAGCAAAGGCGCGAATCACATCTATGAAGTCAAGTCTGAATTTCTTTATTTTTTCCATAATCTTAATATCATAAAGAGAGTGCAAAGGTACAAAATAAATAACAATTAGCAAGTAATAGTTAAGAACTAACTAAGGAAAACGTACGAAATTCAATAAGTAAAGAAGTGTGGCTTACGTCATTATGAATTAAACAAAAATTGAGGTTTCCCCTTGTGTGAAAGGTTTTAGCAACGTATTTTAGGTAGCTTGCTGCCGATTTTTTTTAAATTTTGAAACTGATTTGTTTCAATTTCTGTTTCTTCTTTTTAAAAGAAAATTTTATGTGTTTGACTTAATAGCATCAACAAGTAACGAGCAATGTTAGCTCCTTTATAATAAAAGAACTTTGCCAAAGTTTCAATAGCTTGTTGCGCTACAATCTTTGGCAAAGTTTTATTACTGATAATCAGTTGTTTTTATCTATTGAGAAGGATCAAGCACTAAAGAGGCATTGGGCGTTCTTTCTTCTTCACCGCTCCTACTATAGCCGAGATAATAACCCCTCCAATGGCAGAGCCCAATATCGATGAAAAGAATGTCCATACCACAGAAGGCTTGCTTTGAAGTGTTTTTTCACGAAGCTCTTCCATTTGTTCTTCACTGAAATTAGAGGTAAAAGCACTCATTTTTTCCATTGTAACCTCTACTACTTTTTCATAATAGTTAGGGTCAATAACAGTAGTGTAGATTACACTGTAAATAGCAGCGATTACCCCTCCCACGAGAGCGGTTACTATCCCCACTTTAATAGCCTCACCCACAGTTAAGAAACCGTCGTTAGCCGTTTTGTACTGCTGAACAGCCATCACGATAAAAACTACACAGATAGCTAAATTCAATAGCCAAGTGATAGCACCTATCAAAAAACTTCCAGTGTACAAAAGGTTGGTTACGTACAGCAATACGCTTAAAACTACACAAGCAACCCCCAATAAAATACCGTTTCTAAGTGCAATACTTAGGAAATTTACATTTTTTGTTTCCATAAACATTGAATATTTAAGTTAATGCCACAAAAGTAGAAAAAATATTAATACATACAATAAAAAAAATAATTTTTTCTTCTTTTTTTCTCACCCCGGAAATCCCCTTGTATAAATCATTTCTTATAAACACCAGTTCTACAACAAATTATCTTCTGCTCTCAATCTTATTTTCGCTTTAGTGTTATGAACTTTGCCAAGATTTAACTTTGGCAGAGTAGAAGTCCTCTCAATAACCTTCTTTTTATCTCTGTTTTAACGTTAACTTACCTTCGCCTTTCCTTCGTTCATTGTTCGTCTTTTGTTCGTCTTTTGTTCGTCTTTTGTTCGTTCATTGTTCGTCTTTTGTTCGTTGTAGAGCCACTGTAGAGCCACTGTAGAGCCACTCATTGTTCAACTATCTTATAAGCTTTCTATAATCCTCTCCCAATTTCACCATTAACCATTAACCATTAATCATTAATCATTAATCATTAATCATTAACCATTAATCATTAACCATTAACCATTAATCATTAACTATTAATCATTAACCATTTTTTTGTCTTTTACTTCTTAAAAATATAGATTTTTCCTATTATAGTTGTACATTTAAAAAAAAGTCGTACTTTTGTCGGTTAATAAATGTCTTTTTTACGCACTAAAATACTCAAAATGAAGTCAAATAAAGTAACTCTTAAAGTTATTGTGAGCTATGTATTGCTCATCTGCGTGTCTATTGTAGCTGGATATGTAGTTTATAAAGAAATACAAAAACTCTCACACCAAGAAGAAATTAACCAGCAAGACAGAAATAAAATTATCCAAATTAGCAAGATACTCACCCTGATGAACGATACCGAAAGCGCAGGAAGGGTCGCTATACGTACCGATGATAGAGAAGCGCTTCAAGTTTTCTTAGAAAAGAATGTTACTTTACAGAATGAGGTACTAAAATTTCGTCGTGATATTACTTCCGAAAGACAGCTCTTAACCCTCGATACTATTACTTCTTTGCTAAATCTTAAAAGTGAAAACTTGCAGGAGTTAAAAGCTTTTCAAGAAAGCGACAGTACTTCTATCATTATTCGCAGTGCCATCAGTAAGCTCTCAAGTTTGGAACCTTATTTAGGTTATGAAGTATATAACAAAACCTATTCCCGACCTAAAAATAGAGAATATACCCCTGTTCCCGCTACTGATATTGCCTCTATCTTAAAGAAATATAAGAATATCAAGATTCCAAAGACGTTCAAAAATACCAAATTCGATAAGGTAGTAATGGAAACGCTTACCTTGCTCAATAAGGTAAATGAAGATACGCAAGAGTCTAAAAGCCAAATTAATGAACGAATGCAAAGCCTTTGGCAAAACGATGTGCGTTTATCTCAAAAACTTGACGACCTACTACATAATTTTGAAGAAGAGGTATTGGCTAATTCACAAAAACTAAGTCAAGAGCGTCGAGCTATTTTTGAGAATAGTAAAAACCTATTGATGTTAGCCTTTTTGGTAGCTTTGGGCATTATAGCCATTTCTTCTATTGTGATTATCAATGATTTTGTTACCTCTCAACGTTATCGTCGCAAACTCGAAACCGCTAACCGGAAATCGTATAACCTACTGAAAAACCGTGAGCAACTCATTTCTATGGTAAGCCACGATTTGCGTACTCCATTGAGTTCTATTGTGGGATATTCCGAATTGCTTAGCAAACTGAAAATCTCCGATAAGGGTAAGAATTATCTTTCACATATCAAGTATTCATCAGAATATATATCTAAATTAGTAGATGAACTATTAGATTATACTCGTATCGAGGCAGGAAAAATATCTGTTGAAAAAGTTCCTTTCAATACCGCCGAAATTATTGATGAGGTAGCCAATAATGTGAAGTCAGCTTATAAAACTAAGGAAATAAACCTTACCTTCACTTTCTCCGAAACGGTAAATAATCTAAACTTTTCAAGTGATGCTTATCGCGTAAAGCAGATATTGTATAACCTCATTTCTAATGCCTTTAAGTTTACCGAACGCGGGAACGTACACATACAAGCCGATGCACGTCCGTTAAGCAACGATGTGTATGAAATAGGTATTGCCGTTACCGATACGGGTATTGGTATAAAGAAAGAACAGCAACAACACATCTTTGATGAGTTTACTCAAGCCAACGATGAGATTTCTAAGCGTTATGGAGGTTCTGGTTTAGGTTTGCATATCTCTCAAAAATTAGCACATCTGCTCAGAGGTAAGATATATTTAGAGAGCAACGAAGGCAAGGGCAGTACCTTTACCTTACGCTTCTTAGCCGAAAAAGTAGTAGAGCGTACCAAAGCACCTCAAATTATAACCTCGAACAAGCCCGCCAATAAGATTACAATTATAGTAATTGATGACGATTTCTCTATCCTTAGTCTCATTGAAGAACTCTTGAAGCAGAAAGACATTAACGCTATTACGTTTAACAATGGTAAAGATGCGTTTACTCAAATGACTAACCATAATTTCGATTTGGTAATTACCGATATACAATTGCCCGAAATGAATGGCTTCCACTTTGTAACGCTCTTCAATGAACAGTATAAGAACAACCCGCTTCCTGTATTAGCCATTACAGGCAGACGCGACGTGCCCGAAAGTTTTTATATGAAGAGTGGCTTCTCTGGTATCCTTCCTAAACCGTTTACTCCTGAGCAGTTTTATGAGAAACTAAAAGTCTTTTTCCCTAAGCTCGACACCAAAGTAGAACAAAAGACAATTATCTTAACCGATAATGTTACCACAGGAGGATATACTCCTGAGGTATTGGAGAACTTTATGGGAGATGATATAGAAGGTATTGTTAATATTTATCAACATTTCTTAGCCGAAACAGATACTAACTTGGAAAACTTAAAAATCTATGTTGATAATAAGGATTACAAAGGTATTAAGGCAATAGCTCATAAAATGACTAGTATGTTTGCACAGATAAATGCCAAGCGTGAATCCGAAATACTCATCTACTTAAATAAGGTAACTAATGAAAGCATTTCAGATTTACATTCTCAAATTCATAAGTTAGAACAGCTGTTTAACAATGAATGTAAACCAGCTATTGAAAGTTATTTAAAGAAAATAATGCAATAAGTTAAATATAATAAGTAATAATATTTTAGAATTAAATCCCACCATACTATGATTAAAGAATCTGAACTTATCTTGAATCCCGATGGTAGTATTTACCATATCAATTTGCGACCTGAACAAGTAGCCGATACTGTTATTTTGGTAGGCGACCCTAATCGTGTGCCTCGTGTGAGTGCTTATTTTGACAATATAGAATTTAGCACCCAAAAACGCGAATTCTGCACCCATACAGGTACTTATAAAGGCAAACGCCTTACTGTAATTTCCACTGGTATAGGTCCTGATAATATCGACATTGTTATCAACGAACTCGATGCCCTTGCCAACATTGATTTGAACACCCGTAAGCCCAAAGAGCAGCTCACCTCGCTCAATATAGTGCGTTTCGGTACCTCGGGCTCTCTACAAGCCGATATACCCGTAGATAGTTTTGTGCTCTCTTCTCACGGATTGGGTATGGACAATATGTTTCATTCGTATAAGGATAGTCCTAAGGTGCGTGAAATCGCTATGGAAGAGGCTTTTATCGCTCATACAGGTTGGAATTCTCTCAAAGGTCGCCCTTATATCATCGCTTGCGGACAAGAACTCAAAAAACGCCTCCTCACCGATAGAGTATTTGAAGGTATTACAGGTACTGCTCCAGGTTTTTACGGTCCTCAAGGACGCGTATTGCGCTTGCCAGTGCAAGACCCTGACCTCAACGACAAGCTCCACAGCTTCAATCACAATGGTCATCGTATGACGAACCTCGAAATGGAAACCTCAGCCATCTATGGGCTTTCTAAACTCTTAGGACACCAAGCTGTTTCTCTCAATGCTATCATTGCCAACCGCCCTACAGGTACTTTCACTAAGGATACTAAAAAAGTAGTAGAAGATTTGATAGTATATGGTTTAGAACAATTGGCAAAATAGTCGCTATATAAAAAGTGAATATGACACCTCTCACAGGTCAAGAACTCCACAATTTAGCGATGAACATTGTAGGTGAAGCCTTACAAAAGGAACTACAATGGGAATTCCTATTGGTGAATAGTGAACTCAAGCGCGACCCTCAGTTTGTATGTGTAGATAAAAACAACCAAAAGTACTTCATCATTGTGCGGGCTGTCCCTTATGGCGACGACCCTACCGAGTATGATATCGTATTTATGGAAGTGGTGCGCAAACACGCCGAAAAACACAACGCTCGCACTTTCTACGCTGGTGTAGGGCTTAGCAATGTAACAGATGAAACCCTCCCTCTATATAAAGATGAACCTTATAAACTCAACTTTCAAGGGCTTATCGAAATTTGCTAATTGATAAATTATTCGTATTTTTGCCACTTAAAATAAACTAAGTAACTAATGAAAATAGATGAATCATTGAACGTACATAGCAGCTTACTACAACTCATTGGTAATACGCCTCTTTTGGAATTGCACAAAATTACCAAAGGTCTCAAAGGGCGTTATTTTGCAAAGCTAGAGGCTTTCAATGTGGGTCATTCTGCTAAGGATAGAGTGGCTAAGTACATTGTAGAAGATGCCGAACGTAAGGGATTACTTAAACCAGGTAGTACCATCGTAGAAACTAGCTCTGGCAATACAGGCTACAGTTTGGCAATGATAAGTGCTCTAAGAGGCTACCGCTGTATCATTGCAATTAGCGATAAATCTTCTCACGACAAAGTGGAAATGCTACAAGCTTTAGGGGCTGAAGTACATTTGTGTCCTGCAAATGTTGCTCCCGATGACCCTCGCTCTTACTACGAAGTAGCAAAACGTATCCATAACGAAACTCCTAATTCTATCTATGTCAATCAGTATTTCAATCCGCTCAACCCTGAAGCTCATTACCAGACAGGTCGTGAGATATGGGAACAAACACAAGGCGAGATTACTCACGTGGTGGTATGTAGTGGAACAGGCGGTACCATTTCAGGTATTGCCCACTACCTAAAAGAGCAAAACCCAAGAGTGCAAGTATTAGGGGTAGATGCCTATGGTTCGGCTATCAAAAAATATCACGAAACCCGAGAGTTTGACCCTGCTGAAGTATATCCATACAAAATAGAAGGAATGGGTAAAAACTTGATTCCTACTGCTACTGATTTCGATGTTATTGATGAGTTCATCAAAGTAACCGATAAAGATGCAGCACTTATGGCTCGCAAATTAGCACGTACCGAGGGACTTTTTATGGGCTACACCAGTGGAGCAGCAATGCAAGCCGTAAAACAATATGCCGAGGCAGGTAAATTCGACGAAAATAGTATTGTAGTTGCCCTCCTCGCCGATCACGGTTCGCGCTATATGAACAAAATCTACAGCGACGACTGGATGAAAAAACAAGGATTTATTGACTAACAATTATCAATTAACAAAATAAGATAAAGAACGAATGAAAGATTTATTTGAGCATATTTATGCAAATAAAGGAAGTATAGGGCGCTGGTCTGACCACGCCGAGGGGTATTATGTATTCCCTAAATTGGAAGGCGAATTAGGCCCTCATATGAAATTTCAAGGAAAAGAAATCCTCAACTGGAGTATCAACGACTATTTAGGACTTGCAAACCACCCTGAAGTCCGCAAAGTAGATGCCGAAGCAGCTGCCGAGTATGGTGCAGCTTACCCTATGGGGGCTCGTATGATGAGCGGGCATACTACTATGCACGAAGAACTCGAAAAACGTTTAGCCAAATTTGTACACAAAGAAGCATCTTATTTGCTCAACTTCGGTTACCAAGGAATGGTGTCTATTATCGATGCTTTGGTTACCAAAAACGATGTGATTGTATACGATGTTGATGCACACGCTTGTATCATCGATGGGGTACGCTTGCACTTTGGTAAACGCTATACCTATCAACACAACGATATGGAGAGCTTTGAGAAAAACTTAGAGCGTGCTGCCAAATTAGCTGAAACTACAGGAGGCGGTATCTTGGTAATTTCAGAAGGTGTTTTCGGGATGCGTGGCGAACAAGGCAAACTTAAAGAAATCGTAGCCCTTAAAAAGAAATATCCTTTCCGCCTTTTGGTAGACGATGCGCACGGTTTTGGTACCTTAGGTCCTCGTGGAGAAGGAACTGGTGTTCATCAAGGCGTACAAGATGAAATTGATGTTTATTTCTCTACTTTTGCCAAATCAATGGCAGGTATTGGAGCTTTCGTCGCTGGAAATGCTAAAGTAGTGGACTACCTCAAATACAATCTCCGCTCTCAAATGTTTGCTAAATCACTTCCGATGATTTATGTAAAAGGTGCTTTGAAACGTTTGGAAATGATGGAAACAATGCCTGAACTACAACAAAAGTTATGGGATAACGTAAATTGTTTGCAAAACGGACTTAAAGAGCGTGGTTTCAATATCGGTAATACCAATACTTGCGTAACACCTGTATTCTTGCACGGTAGTATTCCTGAAGCAATGGCGATGGTAAACGACCTACGCGAGCACTATGGTATCTTCTTGTCAATAGTAGTTTATCCTGTGATTCCAAAAGGAATGATACTCTTGCGCATTATTCCTACCGCTTCACATAGTAAAGAAGATATCGACCGTACTTTGGAAGCATTCTCAGCAATTCGTGAGAAACTCGAAACAGGTGTATACCGCGCTATGAATGCTGAACTTACTAAAGAAATGGGAGATATGTAATTAATTATTAATTGAAAAAAAATACTTTGCCAAAGTGAGATAGCTTACTGTGCTACGACCAACTTTGGCAAAGTTTTTGTGTATGCCCAGCTTGTTTATTATTAATTGTCCATTGTTAATTGTCATTCCTACATATAATGAAATTGAAAATATAGAAGCTATCATAAAAGCAGTATTTGCCCAAAGTGATGAGTTTCACATTCTTATTGTAGACGACAATTCTCCTGATGCTACTGCCGATAAGGTACGCGAATTACAAAATATTTACCCTAACCGCCTTTTTTTAGAGGTACGCACGGAGAAAAAAGGCTTAGGAACAGCTTATATTCACGGCTTTCAGTGGGCATTAGCACGCGACTATGAATATATTTTCGAGATGGATGCCGATTTTTCTCATAATCCTACTGACCTCTTGCGACTTTATGAGGCTTGTCAGCAAGGTGCTGATGTTGCAATTGGGTCGCGTTATGTAAAAGGGGTGAATGTAGTGAACTGGCCTTTGCAACGCATCTTGTTGTCCTATGGAGCTTCTATCTATGTGAGGGTGATTACGGGAATGAAAATTAAAGACCCTACTGCTGGCTTTGTGTGTTACCACCGAAGGGTATTAGAGAGCATCGACCTGAATACTATCCGATTTGTGGGTTATGCCTTTCAAATAGAGATGAAGTACCGTGCTTATCTTAAAAAGTTTAAAATTACAGAAGTACCTATCATCTTTACCGATAGAATTAAAGGAAAATCAAAAATGAATAAAAGCATTATCCGTGAAGCTATCTTTGGCGTTATCGGAATGCGATTTAAAAAATAAATCAGCATAAAGAATTATGGAATTTATAAGAAAAAGACTCAAAAGCTTACAATATGTATTTCAAGGTTTGTTTTATTTAATAAAGAATGAACCCCCAGTAATGGTACACATTGTCATCTCTTTAGTATGGGTGATTTTAGGCTTTTGTTTCGGCATTACTACCAATGAGTGGATTGTACAACTGTTGTGTATCGCTATAGTGTTATCAGTTGAAGGTCTCAATACAGCCGTTGAGAAACTCTGCGACTTTATTCACCCCGATCATCATAAAACTATTGGGATTATCAAAGATGTTGCTGCCGGAAGTGTAGGCTTTGCTGTGATACCTGTAAGCATTGTGCTCTGTATCATCTATTATCCCTATGTAATGGGACTCTTTTAATTTTTACTATGAAAGATATAGTAAAAGGGTATTTAGCAGCTTTTATTTCGGCGGTTACTTATGGTATGATTCCGCTGTTTATGATTCCTATCAAGCAGCAAGGTTTTTCAGTAGATGCAGCACTTTTCTATCGTTTCATTACTACAAGTCTCTTTATTATGGGGTATCTTTTCTACCGAAAAGAGACACTGCGCATTACCCCGCGCGAAGTATTTATCTTTCTTGTTTTAGGATTGTTGTACGCCCTTTCAGCTGAGTTTCTCTTTCTTGCCTACGATTTGCTCTCCCCAGGAATTGCTTCTACTATATTTTTTATGTATCCGCTTATAGTAGCACTTGCCTTGGGTATTTTCTTCAAAGAACATATTACTTTTCCTACGATTTTAGCACTTTTTATTGTATTAATAGGGGTTTTCTTACTCAGTGTAAAAGATGTAACAAACTTTTCAATCAACTATGTAGGGGCAGGAGTATCATTACTTGGGGCAGTTTCGTATGCACTCTATATGCTCATTGTCAATAAGTCTAAAATATCGGCTTCAGGAATAAAAGTGTCGTTTTATTCTACCTTATTTTCTTCAGTTTATTTTCTTGTAAAACTATGGGTTATAGGTACATCTCTTCCTATCCCCGAGGTAAAGATGAGTTTACTACTCACAAGTTTCGGTATAGTAACTACCTTGTTTTCTATCATCACCCTTATTTATGCTATCAGAATAATAGGTTCTACTCCTACGGCTATTATTGGGGTAATGGAACCCATTGTAGCAGTAGCTATCAGTATTTGGATATTTCAACAAGAAAGCCTTACTACAAACCTAATTATAGGAGTGCTACTCATTATCATTGCGGTAATGATAGATATTTTAAAAAGAAAAAAGTAGAGATACAATGTAACTCTACTTTTATAATATTCTTACTTTACTTCTGTACCATTAGTAATTTCATCGGCATTAGGATTGATGAAGGTGTATTTGCCTTCGGAATTTTCTACCATTAGTATCATTCCTTGGCTTTCTACACCGCGTAGTTTGCGCGGAGCAAGGTTTACCAATACAGTTACCTTTTTACCTATAATCTCCTCAGGAGCGAAACTTTGGGCTATACCCGAAACGATAGTGCGTTTATCAATACCTGTATCTACTTTTAAAACGAGGAGTTTATCTGCCTTAGGCATCTTTTCAGCTTCCAAGATAGTACCAATGCGAATATCCATCTTTGCAAAATCATCATAACTGATAAGTTCTTTTTGTGGAGCTACTTCAGTTTCAGTATTGGCTTCTGCTTCTTGCTTATTAGCTAATTTAGTGTTCTCTAAACGCTGTAATTGCTTTTCGATAGTGGCATCTTCAATCTTTTCAAAAAGAAGTTCTGCAACCCCTATGCGATGACCTGTTTTGAGGAGCTCAGTAGCATTTGTTTTTAGGTTCTCCCAAGTGATAGATCCCAATTGCAACATACGTTTGAGTTTCTCGGAGGTGAAAGGCAAGAAAGGTTCGCTAGCAACTGCCAAAGCTGTTGCAATTTGTAAAGCTATGTACATTACAGTCTTTACGCGCTCTGGGTCAGTTTTGATGAGTTTCCAGGGTTCTTCATCAGCTAAATATTTATTGCCTAAGCGTGCCATATTCATCAACTCTTGTTGGGCTTCGCGAAAACGGTAACGTTCTAATGATTCTTCTATCTTCTCGGTAAGTTCTGTGATTTGACGAAGTGTTTCAGTATCTACGTTATTATAAGTATCTGCTTGTGGTACTACTCCTTCATAATATTTCTGCGTTAGCACTGCCACGCGATTGATGAAATTCCCAAAGATAGCCACAAGTTCGTTGTTGTTACGCGCTTGGAAGTCTTTCCAAGTAAAGTCGTTGTCTTTGGTTTCGGGAGCGTTGGCGGTAAGAACATAACGCAATACATCTTGCTGATTAGGAAAATCTTGCAAATACTCGTGTAACCACACAGCCCAGTTTTTGGAGGTAGAGAGCTTGTTGCCTTCTAAGTTTAGGAACTCATTTGCAGGCACATTTGCAGGCAGTATAAAGCTACCTTCAGCCTTGAGCATTGCTGGGAAGATAATGCAATGGAATACGATATTGTCTTTCCCAATGAAATGCACCAACTGGGTATCACTGTCTTGCCAATAAGGACGCCAGTCTTTGCCTTCGCGTTCAGCCCACTCTTTAGTAGAAGAAATATAACCGATAGGCGCATCGAACCACACATAGAGCACTTTGCCTTCAGCGCCTTCTACGGGTACGGGAATTCCCCAATCGAGGTCGCGGGTTACGGCACGCGGTTTGAGTTCGTCGTCTAACCAACTTTTTACCTGCCCATATACATTAGGTTTCCAATCGGATTTGTGACCTTCTAATATCCATTTTTCCAAAAACTCTTGGTAACGATTGAGGGGTAAAAACCAGTGTTTGGTAGCTTTTAACGTAGGTTTGCTTCCTGTGATTGACGATTTAGGGTCGATGAGGTCGGTAGCGTTGAGTGAACTACCACAGCGCTCGCATTGGTCGCCATAAGCCTCAGGATTGCCACATTTCGGACAAGTACCAATCACAAAGCGGTCGGCAAGGAATTGGTGTGCCTCTTCATCATAGAGTTGTTCGGATATTTCTTCGATAAAATCACCTTGTTCATACAGTTTTTTGAAGAAATCGGAAGCTGTTTGGTGATGGATAGGGGCAGAAGTACGCGAATAGTTGTCGAATGAAATGCCAAAATCGGCAAATGATTGCTTGATAATCGCGTGGTATTTATCGATAATAGCCTGTGGGGTAGTACCTTCTTTTTTGGCTTTGATAGAGATGGCTACTCCGTGTTCATCGCTTCCGCAAATAAAGGCTACATCGTTGTTTTTTAAGCGTTGATAACGTGCAAAAATATCAGCTGGCACATATACTCCCGCCAAATGACCGATGTGAATAGGTCCATTGGTATAGGGTAGGGCTGCCGTAATGGTATAACGTTTAGACATTTTTTGAGTTTTGAATTATATATTTTTGGGTGGCAAAGGTACGAATAAAAGTGAAAAGTGAAAAGTGAAAAGCGAAAAAGTATATTCTACGAGTGCGACCGACGCGGGCAGATGGGGAAAAGACAAATAAAATATCCTCTCCCCAACCCTCTCCGAAGGAGAGGGAGTGTAGCAACGGAAAAAGTGAGACAAAAAATGAACGAACAAAAGACGGTGCGAGCCGCACGGGCAGATGGGAAAAAGACGAACAAAAGACGAAGGAAAGACGAACAAAAGACGAAGGAATGACGAACAAAAGACGAACAAAAGACGAAGGAATGACGAACAAAAGACGAACAAAAGACGAAGAAATGACGAACAAAAGACGAACAAAAGACGAAGAAATGACGAACAAAAGACGAACAAAAGACGAAGAAATGACGAACAAATGACGAAGGAATGACGAAGGAATGACGAACAAAAGACGAACAAAAGACGAACAATGAACGAAGAAAGGATGGGGATAAAGTGAATCTAACGCAAAGATAAGTTGGAGCAAATTTAATGTACTTGGTTCAGAAAAGTATTAAAAATTTGCTCAAATAAAAAAATAAACCATATCTTTGCCTAATGAATATTTGGAGACAAGTCGATTTTTAATAACCTTGAACAGAACTGATGAAAAAACTCAAATTCCCTACCCCTTACACCGTACTGATGTTGGTGATAGTGTTGGCTGCGAGCCTTACTTTTTTGTTGCCGTCAGGGTCGTATAGCACTTTGCAATATGATAAGCAACAAGACTCTTTTGTTATACACACTGCAAATAATTCTTATACTGTACCTGCTACTCAAGAACAACTCGACGGCTTGGGTATTCATATTCAGTTGAGCAAGTTTAAAGATGAAAAGATTAAGAAACCTATTTCGATACCTAATACTTATGTGCAGAGCGTACCTCACCCGCAAGGAGCTAAATCTGTGCTTTTTGCACCTATACGAGGAATCTACGACAGTATAGAGGTGATTCTCTTCGTACTCATATTAGGGGGCTTTATAGGGGTGTTCAACAGTTCGGGAGCACTAAATATGGGCGTAGGCTATTTGGCACACCGACTTAAAGGACGCGAGGGTATCCTTATCATTCTGCTCACTACCCTGTTGGCGCTGGGTGGTACTTCCTTTGGATTAGCCGAAGAGACGCTTGCTTTCTACCCTATGTTAGTGCCTATTTTTTTAGCAGCGGGCTACGACCTAATGGTACCCTTAGCGGTGATTTACATAGGTTCAAATGTGGGCTCTATGGCATCGACTACCAATCCGTTTGCGGTGATTATCGCCTCAGATGCCGCCGGAGTAGATTGGACGTCGGGGCTTAGTATACGTGTGATTGCCTTAGCAGTATGTGTACTGATAAGTATTATTTATATTATTCGTTATGCCGAAAAAGTGCGCAAACACCCCGAAAAGTCAATTGTGTATGGAGTAGTCCTCCCTGAAATCTACAGTGCTAATACTCCCGAAAAGACTACTTCCTTAGAGCTCTCTACTAAAATAGAGCTCTTAGTATTTGCGCTCTCGTTTATAGTGATGATTGTAGGTGTATCGCAATGGGAATGGTGGTTTCAAGAGATGACAGCTCTCTTTTTGGTAGCTGCTGTTGTGATTGCTATTTTACAACGCAGTAGTGAACAACAGTTTATCAGTCAGTTTATGGCAGGAGCACGCGATTTGCTGAGCGTAGCCTTTATCATAGGGATAGCCAGAGGAGTATCGTTTATACTGAACGACGGACAAATATCGGGTACGATTTTGCATTACGCCACCGACCTTGTACAAGGAATGTCGCCAATGGTCTTTTTGCCAATGCTGATGTTAGTATTTGGTGTACTGAGTTTATTTATAGCTTCTTCCTCAGGAATGGCGGTACTCACGATGCCTATCATAGGGTCACTGGCTTCGGTTGTAGGAGTAGAAGGGCATAGTGTGGTGAGTGCTTATCTTTTTGGAATGGGTATTATGGGGCTTATCACCCCTACAGGACTTATTTTGCCTTCACTGGCAATGGTGAATATTAACTACAAACAATGGTTGCAGTTTTGTATGCCATTGGTGATTATCTTTGCAGTAGTACTTACTATCTTATTGTGGATTTAAAATATAAAACTTATGAATATCACTTTTATTATTATTCTTCTTGCAACTATAGCAATGAGTTATTATGGATTTAACAATTCTACTTTTTTTAACCGTTATAAGTTCAATGTAGGAGCAGTGCAAAAGGGCGATTATGTGCGATTGGTATCCTCAGGCTTCTTGCACGCCAACTGGGAACACCTCATTTTTAATATGATTTCACTCTACTTCTTTCAAGATGTGATTATCGGTTCTATGGGGAATCTAATGTTCTTGCTTATCTATTTTGGTTCAATGTTACTGGGGAGTGTGTTCAGTTTATACATTTACAAAAAACAGCCCTATTACTCCGCCATAGGGGCTTCGGGAGCTGTATCGGGGATTATTTTTGCAGCTATTGCTCTATATCCTACAGCATTGAGTGTGAACTTCTTGCCAGGATGGCTCTTTGGAGCATTATACTTTGGGTATTCGGTATTTATGATGTTCAACCCACAACAAGGAGATAATTTAGGGCACGCAGCTCATTTAGGTGGGGCACTCTTTGGCTTGGCAGTAGTAATAATCTACGCTCCTGAGGTAGTGATACGCCACGCTTTCTATTTGGGAGTAATGGCATTGCCTTTGGGCTATATGGGAGTGCGGTTGTTAAAAAGATGAGGAAATTAGCAAATCATTATGAGTTATCTACAAGAAGTTATTATCGATGTTTTAGAAAACTATTCTGATAAGATAGAGCGTCTTGTGTTTGTTACTACAGGGAAACGCCCAGCACTCTTCCTCAAAAAACACTTTGCCGAGCAGGTAAAGCACGCTACTATTGCTCCTGAGTTTATCGGTATAGCCGACCTATTTACGCGTATTTCGGACGTGCAACCTATCAGCAATTTGCCTTTGCTCTTTGAGTTTTACGATTGTTATGTAAAAACTTGCAAAGATACCCCCGATAGCTTTGAAGAGTTCCTCAGCTGGGGACAAACGGCTCTCAAAGATTTTAGTGAAATCGACCAATATTTAGTAAATCCCGATAAGATATTTCCTTATATTCACGCCCTCAAAGAAGTAGAACATTGGTCGGGTATGGACGAACTTAGCGAGATGCAGAAAAAGCACTTAGCATTTTGGAACAGCCTCGGCGATTACTATTTTGCCCTCAACAGTAAACTCACCAAAATGGGTAAAGGTTATGGTGGTTTCATCGCCAAAAAAGCTGTAGAAGAACTCCCCAAATACCTGCAAACACACAGCAATAGCATTCATATATTCGTCGGTTTCAACGCCCTTTCCAAAGCCGAACAACACGTTATACAATCAATACTAATGGATTTAGGCGGTGAAATTTATTGGGACGGCGATACTTATTTTTTAAACAACCCTACTCACGATGCAGGGTTCTTCTTGCGAAAATATATAAACAGTTGGCGTTATTACCAAACCCATAAACCTAAGTTCATACAAAGCAATTACGAAAAAGAGAAAGAACTTTATCTTACGGGAGTGCCCAAAAGCATCAATCAGGCACATAGTGTAGCCGAACTGCTCAAAAATACCCCTGCCAAAGCATTCGAAAAAACCGCCCTCATCATCGCCGATGAGAATTTGCTCATACCTGTACTACAAGCCGTGCAACCCAAAACAAGTGTGAACATTACTATGGGCTACCCCTTGCAACAAACTCCTCTCAACGACCTTTTTGTCGCCTATTTCCGCTTGCATCTCTCAAAAAGTTTTTACCATAAAGATATACTGAACCTGCTCTCTCAACCTTTCTTGCACACCTTGCTAAAAGAAGATGTGGTACGCCATATTTCGCAGTATATCAAAACGCACAACCTCACTTATATCACCCGTAAAAAGCTATTCGAGTCGGTAGATGATACTGAACACGAGATGCTCACTTTACTATTCCCCGATGCCAAAGGCAAAGCACTCATCACTACCCTTATCGACAATGCTATTACGCTTATCTATCGCCTAAAAGCACAAATCGACCCTGAGAGCAATACTCACCTACTCACTCAAGAGTATGCTTATCGTTTCTTTCAGTTATTCAATCAGTTGAATCAGTTGCAAGAGCAATACAGCTATATCGATTCGGTGAAAACGCTTTATCATTTCTATTTAGATGTCTTACAGAAAAGTTCGCTCAATTTCCGCGGTGAGCCTTTGGAAGGCTTGCAAGTTATGGGGGTGCTGGAAAGCCGTAGTTTGGATTTCGACCGCGTGATTATCACCTCAGTAAACGAAGGGGTATTACCCTTAGGCAAAAGCGATAGCTCTCTGATTCCTTACGATGTGAAGTACGAACTGGAATTGCCTACCTACAAAGAGCGTGATGCCGTGTATAGTTATAACTTCTACCGTATTTTGCAACGCGCCAAGCAAGTACACTTGTTTTACGACACCGAGATGGACAGCCTGAAAAGCAAAGAAAAAAGTAGGTTTATCCTCCAATTGTTAGCTGAGAAAATCCCCACCCACAAGGTGATACACCAAATCAAAGCTCCTGAAGTATATCCAGCTATATTGCGACCTCTTAACATCAAAAAAACAACCTCTGTAATCAATGCACTAAAGGCTCTTGCCGAGAAAGGCATTTCACCTTCAGCACTAACTACCTATATCCGCAACCCACTCACTTTCTACGAGCAACAAGTACTACAGGTATACGAAGAAAAAGAGGTAGAAGAAACTGTTGAAGCCCGTACTTTTGGAAATATCGTACACGGCACTTTGGAAGATTTGTACACACCTTTTTTAAACGAAATACTCACCGAAGAGCACATCAAAAAAATGCAACCTTTGGTACTTACCACTATCGAAAAACGCTTTGAAGAAGAGTACCGAAGTACTGATTTTAGGACGGGTAAAAACTGGCTTATTTTCAATGTGATAGAGAAGTATGTGCGTAGTTTTTTAACTTTAGAACTCAACGAAATAAAAAGTGGTACCGAAATCATTCCTCTGTATTTAGAACAGAAGATAAAAATACCTTTCCAAGCTTCTCACTTGCCTTTTCTTGTTAATTTCAAAGGGATTATCGACCGGGTGGATAGACGTGACGGAGTGTTGCACATCATCGACTACAAAACAGGAATTGTAGAAGAAACCGATGTGCGTATCAAAGATTGGGAGAATCTTATTACTGACATCAAGTATGGCAAAGCCTTCCAACTCCTCACTTATGCTTATATGATTACCCAGCATTTCAAGATTGATGAACCGATGATAGTTGCCAACCTATCGTTTAAGCGTTTGCAAAAAGGATTCTTGCGTTTCCACACCTATATCAACAAGGTAAAAGACTATGATGTAACCGCTCAAACTCTCGCTTTGTACAGTCAGTATACCGAGCAACTATTGCAAGAAATCTTTGATATAGAGAGACCTTTTTACGAGAAACTATAGTATTTATATCTTAAATTCCTTTTATACGTTTATCAGCTTAACATTTTTTGAGCTTTTTTTACAGCTTCTACAAAGGTATCTATTTCTTCAAAGGTATTGTAAACAGCAAAGCTCGCTCGAACTGTACCTGGTATGCAGTAGAAGTCCATAATAGGTTGGGCACAATGATGCCCCGTACGTACAGCAATTCCTAATTGGTCGAGAATTACACCTACATCGTAAGGGTGAATGTTTTGTAAGTTAAATGATATAACAGCGGTACGCTTATTCAAATCATCATTACCGTAAAGAGTAATGCCTTCTATATTTTGTAATTTAGCGATAGCATATTCTAATAGTTTGTGTTCGTGTGTAGCAATAGCTTTCATTCTCAATTGCTGTATATAGTCAATTGTAGCTCCAAACGCAATACCTCCACAAATATTAGGAGTACCTGCTTCAAACTTATAAGGAAGGTCGGCATAAGTACTCTCTTCAAAATGCACTTCTTTTATCATTTCTCCCCCTCCTTGATAAGGAGGTAATTGTAATAGTAATTCTTCTTTACCATACAACGCTCCTATCCCCGTAGGTCCGTACATTTTATGAGCTGAAACAGCATAGAAATCAACATCGAGAGTTTGCATATCGGGTTGCAAATGTGGGGCTGCTTGTGCTCCATCTACTAATACAACAGCTCCTACGCGGTGTGCTTTTTCTATAATTTCTTCTATAGGGTGAATATTTCCTAAGGCGTTCGATACGTGCTGTACACACACTATCTTCGTACGCTCATTTAGCAGTTGGTTATACATCTCTAAGTCCAAAATTCCTTTCTCATTCATCGGGATTACCTTTAGGGTAGCCCCACTCCGTTGACAAGCTAATTGCCAAGGCACTATATTGCTGTGGTGTTCTGAAGCCGAAATAATTACTTCATCTCCCTCTTGCATCAGTGTGCCATAACCGTTAGCCACTAAATTAATACCGTGCGTAGTTCCCGTAGTAAAAAGAATTTCAGAGCTTTTACGGGCATTGAAGTGGCGTTGTAGTTTCTTCCTCGCTTCTTCATAAGCATCGGTAGCTTCTTGGCTGAGAGTGTGTACTCCACGGTGGATATTAGCGTTTTGGTAACTGTAATAATGCACTATTGCCTCTATCACTTGTGTAGGCGTTTGCGAAGTTGCTCCATTATCAAAATAGATAAGAGGTTTGTTATGAATAGTGCGTGAGAGTATAGGGAAGTCCGTTCTTATTTCAAGAATACTTTTCATTGTTCGTTATTTTGGGTACAAAGATACAACATTTTTATTGTATTACCACAAACCTAAAATCAAACGGATTAAAGTCTTTTATTAACTCAGGAATGAGTTCTTCTCCTTTCATCAAATAGAAATCTGTGAAGTTAGCAAAACGCTCCTGTAAGGCTCCGTTAGGAAAGAGTTCATTTTGTAAAAAAATAGTCTGTTCCAATTCCTCTGCAAACTTCCTTTTCTGGGCTTTTAAGAGGCGTTTTTCCAGTTTGTCTAACCCTTTCAGTTGTCTTACTTCTTGTGCTTTTACAGCGTTCTCAAAAGTAACATCAGTGTGTTTAGCTAACTCATATAAGTGCTTAAACTGCTTGTGTAGTAACTCTTTTTCAGGAGTAAAATCTATAGGAAATTCGCTTAACTGTCTTACTTTCTTGTTTTTTAAATCTTCTGGTTTTAGAAATAAGTCTTCTACTGAAAGTTGTAGTTTTTGTAGTTTTTCGGCTTGTCTTTGCGAAATAAGCATTGCTGAATTGCGCAACATTAGTATCGGGAAAGGTACTTTCTCCTTATTGAAAAAGCCTTTTAATTCCAGCCAATAGGCTATTTCACCGCCTCCACCAATATATGCCAAATTGGGTAATATTACCTCTTGATATAAAGGTCGTAAGATTACATTCGGCGAAAATCGTTCTGGATAGGTGCGTAGTTCCTCTAAAATCCCCTCCTTGGAAAAACGAATATCCGTACCGTGTACCTCAAAGCCGTCCGCAGTGCGCACAAGGCGATGTCGTCCTCCTTCTGTAAGATAAAACATATTCACCTCACGAGGGTTCACTTGCACGGGATAAGAGCTATTTACAGTCTGTAAAGCCTTAATACTTTTAGTAACCTCAGTATGTGCCACACTGTGCAGTAAATCATCGCTTATGTAAGGGATAAATTGTCTTTTTAGGGCTTTATCGTTGCCATCTATTACTACAACTCCGTATGCTTCAAAGAGAGCATTTACTAAGTAACGAGTGGCAGAGGCTAAATCTTTATTTTTCAGATAACTATCGTGGAAGAGTGTGCGCAAAGTATTAGCATTTTTGCCTAGACCTATGGCTTTGTCAAAAGTCTTAAACACCGCTTCAAGTGTGTCAGTAGCAAAGTTGCCTGTGGCTCCTGTTTGGTCGCTATTCCAGCAAATTGTGCGATTGTTGAAGTGAAAGTGGTTAATCTCCTCAAAATCGTGGTCTTCTGTAGCCATCCAATATACAGGTACAAAGTGCTTATCAGGGTACTTTTCGGCGAGCTGTTTAGCAGTATTAATTACCGAAATTATCTTGAAAATGAAGTAAAGATGTCCTGTAAAAAGACTTAATTGATGTCCCGTAGTGATGGTAAAAGTATTACTTTTGGATAAAAGTTCGATGTTTTTAAGTACTTTCGGAGTAGTTTTTACCTCAGCGTATTGTTCTTTTAAACTACTGACCAAAATATGGCGTTTCTCCTCGGTAAAATCAAGAGCTTTTTCTTCTATTTGCTTTTTAAATTCTAACAATGAAGGAAAATTATGATAAAAAGGACGTAATTTTTTATTCTCACCTACATAATCAGTGATGAGTTTAGAGAAAAAACGAATATTTTGATAAGGAATATAAGCGGTAATCATACGCTTTTTAGTGTTTTATTATTCGTCGTCTAATGAAGAGTCATCAGGTATATCTAAATTGCTTACACTCATATCATCTTCTTCGTTATTCATAAAGTCATCATCTTCGTCGAAGTTTTCCATAGTGTCAGCTAAGCGGGTACTTACTTTCACTAAATATATAGTGTCATCAGTACGGACTTCCAAGGCATCAACTGTTTCATTTTTAGCATTCTTAAAACGAATCACATCTGCATCTGTATACCCTTCGGGGTATTTCTCTACCAACATTGAGAGAATCTCATTAGTTAGTTTGTTGTAGTCTACTATTACACGTTTCATATTAATATTACTTTTCACGGGGCGAAAGTAAGTCAATTTTTATAATTACAAAATAAAAAATCTACTTTTTTTTATTTTGTTGTATCTTTGTCCCGCAATAAAGCCCATTTTTTCTAAGAAAATAAAATTATGAGTATGCAATTATTTTTTCACTCCAACCTTCATTCAAGTAGCACAAATTGCTTTTTTGATAAGGAAGAAAGCCAACATATAGTAAAAGTACTGCGCAAAAAAGCAGGCGATATACTCCATATTACCAATGGTAAAGGACTTCTTTTTGAAGCAAAATTAGACTTCGCTACACCTAAACAATGTGAGGTGTCTATACTGAAATGTACTCCTCAGCTTCCCCGTCCTTACTACTTACATTTGGTGGTAGCACCTACCAAGATGAATGAACGTTATGAGTGGTTTTTGGAGAAAGCCGCCGAAATAGGCGTTGATGAAATTACTCCTATTATCTGTGAACATTCTGAGCGTACCACTATCAAAGTAGAACGTTTTGAAAAGATACTCCTTTCAGCAATGAAACAATCGTTGCAATGCTATTTGCCTAAACTGAATGCGCCTATCGCATCAACTCAGTTTTTCAAAACGATGCTGACAGATAGTTCAGCTAAATATATAGCTCACTGTCAAGAAAATGAAAAGCGCTTGCTCTCTCGCGCCCTCAAGCCCTTTCCTGAGCGTATTACCGTGCTTATAGGTCCTGAAGGCGATTTCTCTACTAATGAGATAAACACCGCTTTGCAACAAGCATTTGTGCCTATCTCATTAGGAGATACTCGCTTACGCACCGAGACAGCAGCCATAGTAGCCTGTCATACCGTTGCGGTAATAAATGAACTGACTAACATTAGTTCAACTTAATATCCTCTTAGGTCTGTCATTCCTTCGTCTTTTGTTCGTCATTCCTTCGTCTTTTGTTCGTCTTTTGTTCGTCTTTTGTTCGTCATTTGTTCGTCATTTGTTCGTTCGTTTTTTTCCTATCTGCCTATGCGTCTCGCTCTATCTGCCTGTCGTGCTACGACCTCGCACCGTCTAAGAGATAAGTAAAAAATAAGATGAATTATAGTTATACTTCGTGTTCGCCTTTGATGTCTCTGTGCTCGTAATCGGCAATCATCAGTTTTTCGTAATCAGTCTTAGTACCTTTACCGAAACGTCTACCAATATTGTCAAAAATAAGGTATACCAAAGGCACTACAATAAGTGTTAAGAACAATGAGGAAATAAGCCCACCTATAATTACAATCGCCAAACCATTGTTCACTTCGGCACCTGCTCCATTGGCAATAGCAAGCGGAATCATACCTGCTACCATTGCAATAGTCGTCATCAAGATAGGGCGTAAACGGGCGTGGTTTGCTTGTATTAATGCAGTTACAGTATCTTCCCCTTCTTGCTTGCGGTGGTTAGCGAAGTCTACTAACATAATTGCGTTCTTAGCAACCAACCCGATAAGCATAATGATACCTAAAAGAGTAAAGATATTAAGTGACATATTGGCTAATGCCAAAGCTACTAAAGCTCCAATGAACGAAAGCGGTATAGAGAACAATACCACAAAAGGTCGTGAAAAACTGTCGTATAACACTACCATTACCATATAAACTAAGAGAATAGCTGCAAAGAGCGATATAAACAAGGTGCCGAACCCTTCGTCTTGCATCTCTTGGTCACCTGTAAACACAAAGTGTACGTTAGCAGGTTTTTCTAATTGGTCTATCTTAGTTTTCCATTCTGAAACAATAGTACCTGTAGGACGACCTACCGATTGAGCTTTTACGGTTACCGAAGGTGATTTGTCATAACGTTCTAGCTGTGTAGGTCCTGAAGCATAAACAATATTAGCAAATTGTGATAGTTTTACCTGTTGTCCCACTGAGTTGATAAACATCATATTTTCTATATCGTCTATAGACTGACGGCTACCTTCTTCAAACACTATATTAATATTGTATTCTGAATCTCCTGTACGGAATTTACTGTCGTCATTACCATTAAAAGCGGTTCGCATCGTTCCCCCTACAGTAGCAATATTAAGTCCTAACATTGCCATCTTATCGCGGTCTATCTGCACATTTATTTCGGGATTACCAGATTCTGAGGAAAGCTTAATTTCAGTAGCACCTTCAACAGTTTTAAGAAGCTCAGCTGTTTTCTCAGCGTACTGTTGGGCTACTTCCACATTGTCAGAAGTAACTACCAAAGCAATTGGCGATTGCTCAGCTCCCATCAATCCTACAGGCACCGTCTTTACTTTAGCATCTACCAAATACTGACTCAGTTCACGTTTCAGCTTTGCCGCAATTACGTTAGTCGATTCATTACGTTCTTTCTTATCAATAATAGTAAGCTGTATTTCCGATTTGTAAGGGGTTGCTTGTGAAGCTCCCATACCACTGGTAGACTGTCCTACAGTAGTAATCATACTCTTTACCAAAGGTTTATTGGTACCCTCTACTTTTAAGCTACGAAGATAATTTTCAGCTTTTTGGGTCATAAAGTTAGTCTGCTCTAAGGAAGCATCTTTATTCAATTCAAACTGTACTAAAAACTTTCCTCTATCCATATTAGGCATAAACTCAGATCCGATAAATCCAGTAGGAATCAATGAACAAGAACCTGCAAAAAGGAAAAATACCAAAATAATAGTTTTCCATTTATTGGCAAATACCCATACCAATAAGTCAGAGAAGAACTGTGTAAAGCGTTTGAGGTATCCTTCAAATCCTATGGTCATCTTTCCTAAAAATGAATTGGGATTTGCGTGTTCTAATTTTCCAAACCTAGAGTACAACCAAGGGACTACTGTAAAAGACATCAATAATGAAAGCATTGTAGCAATAGCTACAGTCAAACAAAACTCACGCAATACTTTTACTACAATAGCATTACCTAATGAAATAGGAACGAACACTACCACAATTACTAAGGTAATTGCCATTACAGTAAGCACAATTTCCTTAGAGCCATCAAAAGCAGCACGCACTTTATTCTTACCCATCTCCATATGGCGGTGAATGTTTTCTAATACTACAATAGCATCGTCCACCAAGATACCTACCACCATCGAGAGGGCAACAAGGCTCATCAAGTTCAGTGTAAAACCAAAGAAATACATACCTATAAAAGTAGCGATGAGTGAAGTAGGTATAGATACCATTACAATAATAGCATTACGTAGGCTATGAAGGAAGAAGAACATCACTACTGCTACCAATACAATTGCCAATATCAAATCGGACATTACAGAGTTGGCTGCTTCTAAGGTAAACTCACTGGTATCTTCTGCCAATAACATTTTTACACCTTCATTTTTATAAGTCTGCTCCACTTGTTCCATCTTCTTGCGTACCAACTCACTCACCGATACAGCATTAGCATCGGTTTGTTTCAATACTTGTAGCAAGAGAGTATTTTCTTGGTCTATACGCGCTATTTTGGTAGCTTCTTCTTCGGTGTCTTGCACATCAGCTACATCCGAAAGTCGTATCTCTACTCCATTCTGTGAAGCAAGTATAAGGTTGCGCAATTGTTCTACATCTTGTAATTTACCAAGCAAACGTATAGAGGTACTATTCTCACGAGTTTTAATTTTACCCGCAGGAATTTCCATATTCGAAGCTGCAATCAATTGTTGTACTTGAGCAATAGAAAGACCATAACCTTCTAACTTCTTAGCATCAATGCTCACGCGTATTTCGCGTTTGCGACCACCTATTATATTCACTTGTGCTACTCCTGGAACACGTGATAACTCTGGCTGTATTTTTTTATCTACCAAATCGTACAATTCTTGTGCCGATAACTTAGAAGTTACCCCAATAGACACAATAGGCAAATCGGAAAGAGAGAATTTACTCAATGATGGTTCTTTAGCATCATCGGGCAAATCAGCTCTTATTGCATTAATTTTGCGCTGTGCCTCATTAAGGGTGTTATCTACATTCGCATCGTTAGTAAGTTGTACTACTACCACCGAAAGACTTTCATACGAATATGATTGTATCTTTTTGATATTTTCCAAAGCCGAAACAGCATCCTCGATTTTCTTTGTCACGGTGCTCTCAATCTCCGAAGGAGAGGCTCCCGCATACACAGTAGAGATCGTAACTACATTCACTTCAAACTTAGGAATAAGCTCGTAGTTCAATAACTTATACGAATAGAAGCCACCAAGTAGCAACAACAAGAGCATCACAATAAGTACACTGGGACGCTTAATAGAAAGTTTAATTAAATCCATCTTTTGTTTGTTCTAAATCGGGGGCAAAGGTACGATAAAAAAACTTAATAAACAAAAAAAGTTTCCATATTTTAGGAAACTTTTATTATAAGTAAGTATTTGAATAATTTGTGAGACTTACTGTTTTGAATAATTTGTGAGACTTACTGTTTTGGGGGATATTTTTCTAATATTTTATTTACGAAGTTATTAATAGCTTCTTCTTTGCGTTCCGTTGTTTGAGGTAGGTTACCTATACCTTTACCTTGCCAAATAAGTTCACGTTTATGAGCGTCTATAATTTCAATATAAAGAGAACCTTCTGTACTTCGAGCTACATTATAGGTTGCTCCTCCCCAAAAAGGTCCCCAACCCATTCCCCAGCCCCAATAGTATGGAGAATTGTTATATACATCTACATTTTCTTGTTCACGAGTAAAGATATTTACTAAAACGTCTGGTTTTTCAGAAAGTGTTATTCCTTTAGAAGTTAAATTACGCTCAATAGCTCGTAAAATACGTTTCTTATCTAAATCTGAGATAGGAACTTTATCAATACCTTCTTTAAAGAAAGCAAATGATTTGTATGCAGAAAAATCGGCCTGTTGGTCATAATCTGTAGCTACATATACACTAGCACAAGAACTAAGAACAACAGCCATAATTAGGAGTATAAAAACAGTTGTTTTTTTCATATCATAAGTTATTTAAAAGGTTTTGAAATCTTGTTTTATAAGCACAAAATCTATACCGTTTTATATTTTTCTATCCATTAATTGTAGGGCGAAAGTTTTGAGATATTCTCGTTTATCATCTCCTATAGTTATTTTCTCTAATATCATAAGAGCTTTTTGAGTATAATTTTCTATCAGCTGGCGAACTGCTTTGTCCGCATTTGTTATCTGAAAAATCTCTCTTACTCTTCCTATTTTATTATCAACTTCATTTAAAGCATATGCTCTGAATAGTTCTTCACGTTGTTTTTCATTGCTTAGTGCTAAAGATTTTAAATAGAGTATAGTTTTCTTATTTTCTATAATATCGCCTCCTATTTTTTTACCAAATGAAGCATCTCCAAAAGTATCCAAATAATCATCTTGTAACTGAAAAGCTATTCCTAAATTTAAACCAAAATTGTACATATTAATTTGGTTTTCCTTAGTGGTTTCAGAGATAATACTACCCATTTGTAAGGCAGCTCCTATAAGAACTGAAGTTTTGTATGAAATCATTTGCATATATGTCTCAATACTTACCTCTTGTAGCTTTTCAAAATCCATATCCATTTGCTGTCCTTCACATACTTTAAGGGCTGTTTCACTTAATGTTTTTACTAATTCTTGAAATATTTTTGAAGGATAATCCTCTAATAATTTATAGGCAATGATAAGCATAGCATCTCCTGAAAGTATACCTACATTTGTATCCCATTTTTGATGTACAGTAGGTTTGCCACGTCTTAGAGAAGCATTATCCATAATATCGTCGTGGATAAGTGAAAAGTTGTGAAAAACCTCTATAGCAGTAGCTGCATTAAGTGCTTTATGATAGTCTTTACCAAAAATATCGGTTGCAATAAGGGTAAGTATAGGGCGAATGCGCTTTCCCCCTAAGTTAAGAATGTACTGAATAGGTTCATAGAGGTGAATAGGCTCTTTGGGAGTAAAAATTTTTTCTATATGCTGTAAAAAAGCTGTTTTATACTCTTCAATAGGAAGCATAATAATTTATTATTAGTTTAGAAAGTTAATATTTGTCTGTTTTTTATCCTTTTCTTAAAAGCTCTATTGCGTGATTACGAGCTGATTCACCACTATTTTTTCCTTCAAGCATTTCTGAGAGTTCTGAAATGCGTTCCTGTTCGGTGAGCATTTTAAGATGGGTAGTTGTCTTACCAGTTATATCTTCTTTAAACACTTTAAAATGATAAGCACCTTTAGCAGCTATTTGCGGTAAATGGGTAATAGCAAATACCTGTCTGTTTTTGCTCATTTGTTTCATTATATCACCCATTTTTTGAGAGATTTCGCCTGATACTCCTGTGTCAATTTCGTCGAACATAATAGTAGGGAGTGCTGTATGTGCTGCCATTATTGCTTTTACAGCTAACATTATACGCGACAGTTCTCCTCCTGAAGCTACTTTCTTTAATGGTCCAAAATCTCCTCCTTTATTGGCAGAAAATAAAAATGAGAGCTCATCATTTCCGTTGTTAAAGAAATGTGAAGTAGATGTTAGCTTGATATCAAAACGCCCATTGGGCATTCCTAATTCGTGCATAAAGTTCTCTAATTGTTTAGTGAGAGTAGGAATTACTTTTTCACGAGTTTTGTGTAACTCAGTTGCTTTTTTAGAGGTTTCTGCTTGTTGTTTTGCAACTAACTCTTGTTGTTCTTTAAGGTCGAAATCTGCGCTTTCAGTTTTAGAAACAGCCTTCTCTAAACGCTCTTGAATACTCATCAATTCTTCAACGGTTGTTACTTTGTGCTTTTGCTGAAGTGAGTAGATTTTATTGAGTTGCTTAGATATTTCCTCTAAATTTTCTGGGTCTGTTTCTATGTTTTCATCAATGTCTGCTACATCTCTACTCAAATCTTCTAAATCTAAGAAAGCTGAGTCAATGCGTTCGTATAATTCGCGGTATTGCTGTTTGTATTCTGTAAGATTTGAAAAAGCGCGACGCAGTTCACGCAAATTATTCAAGATACCTATGTTCTCATCGTTGAGCAAATATAAACTTTCAGCTACACTTTCTTTTATCTCTTCGATGTTAGAGGCTTCTTCATAGCTTTCTTCCAATTCCTCCAAAATGCCTTCTCCTAAAGTAACCGATTTCAGTTCTTTGAGTTGGTGCAGATTGTAATCGTATTCTTTATTAGCTGTCTGTTGGAAATCTATGAGCTCTTGTAGTTTTTTTTGTTCGTTTTTAAGTAGTACTAAAAGGCGTTGGTATTCCTCTAACAAAGATTTATTTTCAGCCATTGCATCTATAATTTCAAACTGAAAAGCTGTGTCACTTAAAGAAAGTGTCTGATGCTGAGAATGAATATCTACGAGTACTTCACCTAAACGTGAAAGCACGTCTAATGTTACAGGAGAATCATTCACGAAAGCTCGAGATTTTCCCGAAGGAAGAATTTCACGACGTATAATAGTTTGAGGGTCATAATCTATTTCCAGCTCATTGAAGAGAGATTGAAATTCATAATTCTGCAAAGAAAATTCGGCTTCAATTACACATTTTTCATCTTTATTCCTCAAAGCAGACATATCGGCACGTTTCCCCAATACTAAGGAAAGAGCGTCAAGCATTATAGATTTTCCTGAACCTGTTTCGCCTGTGATAATAATAAAGCCTTTAGGGAAGTCAACTTTTAGGTCATCAATTAATGCATAATTTTTTATAGATAGAGTGTTGAGCATATTCCTTATTTTATTTCATTCCACTTAGTTACTTGGGTGGGAGCTAATTTCATTAAGGCTTCTTTTAGCATTTTGGTATTAAAAATCATTCCACCTGAGTAAATAGAGGCAATTTCATCAGTTTTTGCATTAAAAAACAATATCATTGCATAGGAGCTCAACCGTAGGCTCGGTATTTTTTCAAGTAAAATAATAGCATTTTGGATAGCTTCTTTTCCGCCTTTCTCATCGGTGCTCATTATATCTAAGCCCAAACGATGGTATTGGTATAAAGCTTTGTGATAATCAGTGTAATTTTCTGAAATGAGCTCATTTATTAACAAGAATCGGTTGTTTTTACCATTATCAGCCCAACCTGTATAACTACTGTTTTGTGCTATATTAGCAATTTGTTGTGCCTTTAAGAAATAAGGTCTCCCTGCATTTTCAGCAAACGTATCAGCATCGAACCCTAATAGCAAATAGGCATAGTAAGCTATTACTGAAGTGAGGTTCGACTCAAAGGCATTTTCATTGAAGGTAAGAGGGGCAAACTCTTGATAGTCAAAAGCTACTTCTTTATCTTGCAAGTTAAATACAGGAGATTGATAAGCTGAATTGTATACAGGACGTGAAGATTGCACCAAAAGACTTGCTTCATAATGCGAATTTTCAAACTTATTAATCACCAGAGTAAAACTACAACGGATACGTTCGTTTTCGCGCACTTTCAAATCTGTCCAACGGGTTTGATTGATAAATTCTTGCAAAGATTTTTCTAAGGTCTTAAAGACTGAGCGATTACTTAAATTTACCTGTTGTGTATTAACGGTTACCACGGCATTCAACTCTTGTGAGAAAGAAAATGAGCTGGCAATTAGGGCTAAAAAGAGTATTATTTTTTTCATAATGATATGTGATATGTGTCATAGGTTAATTATTTTCCTATCTCCCCAATCTAATTAATATGGTATCTCTTCCGTAATTTCAAGACCGTAGCCCGACATTCCTACGTAATTAGAGGCATTTTTAGAGTTGGTAAGCAATCGAAGTTTCCTAATACCTAAATCGTTGAGTATTTGAGCTCCCATCCCAATATCTTTGGTATCTTTACCTACTTGAGGAAGAGGGTGCCCTGTTTGGTGTTCTTTGATTTCGGTAATGTGTTGTAATAACGTTTTCGAATAACCTTCTTTATTAATTACTATCACAGCTCCTTTGCCTTCCTCATTAATTTTTCTGAAAATGCGCTCAAGAGGGTTGTCCTTATCTCCTGCTATAACTTCCAGAATATCATTGCTGATAAACGATGAATGAACGCGCGTAAGCACAGGTTCATCTGCTTTCCAAGTGCCTTGTGTAAAGGCTAAGTGTATTTGCTTATTAGTAGTTTGTTCATAGGCGCGCAAGCGGAATTCTCCATAAGGAGTTTGCAACAAGAAATCTTCTTTCTTTATCACAAGCGTATCTTTGTGCATACGATAAGCAATAAGGTCTTCAATAGAAATGATTTTAAGGTCGAATTTCTTAGCTACTTCCACCAACTGAGGTAATCGTGCCATCGTACCATCTTCATTTAAGATTTCTACTAAAATACCCGCAGGTTTTAGTCCCGCAATACGAGTGAGGTCAATAGCTGCTTCTGTGTGTCCTGTACGGCGAAGTACTCCGCCTTCTTTAGCGCGTAAAGGGAATATATGTCCAGGACGCCCTAAGTCGAAAGGAGTGGTCTTTGGGTCTACTAATGCTTGAATAGTTTTAGCTCGGTCGAAAGCTGAAATACCGGTAGTACAACCCTGACCTTTTAAATCTACTGAAACAGTAAACTGTGTTTCGTGTAGTACGGTGTTGTTTTGCACCATCATCGGAAGGTCAAGCTCAGCACAGCGCTTTTCAGTAAGAGGAGCACAGACTAACCCGCGACCGTTGGTAATCATAAAATTAATCATCTCAGGAGTTACCTTTTCAGCAGCAGCAATAAAATCGCCTTCATTTTCGCGGTTTTCATCATCTACTACAATAACGACCTTTCCTTTTTTTATATCTTCAACAGCTTCTTCAATACTGTTTAGTTTGATATTGTTCATCTTTATCAATTGATTTATACAAAATGAACACGAGTGTATCACTCGTGTTAAAATTATAAATAGTTATTAATCTTCGTTCAACTTAAAAATTAACTGTAATACGAGCGATTTTGGCACTTTCCTCAATATCTCCTTCTGAGATATTATCGGTAAGGTCAAAAGCTGTTTTAAGAGCCGATTTGTCAAAAGTAAAGTAGTAATTCTTTCCTTTTGGAGTAACCATTACGCTACTGATAGAGGGCTCAATTTCTAAATCGGGGTATTTGCTCTTTACGTCTTTAAAAGTACTCTGTAACGAAATCCCTTTTTCGGTAGCGTATTTATCGCACAATATCAATACGCTTTCCACTATTTTATCCCCCTTATCATTGGTAGTGGGAGTGATTTCAAGAAGCTCTTTACCTTCTTTGTCTAAGATAGTAATGCGCTCTGCACTTGCATAACGCAACTCTCCTTCCATAGTCGAGTTTACTATGGAGTCCTTAGCAAAGATAGAATCTAACTTTTGTATGGGAGTGTCTTTTTGGAGGACTCCTACACTGTTATTAGTGATGAGGAACTCATTCTTTTTATTGTTACACGCCACAATAGTTAAAAGAACAGTAATGATAATAAAGTATTTTTTCATTATTTCTTGATGATTTTATTTAATATTCCTAAAACTCCTCTCACGAACGACGCACTTGTAACCATTTTTATCAAAGGATTAGTACCCGAACGCTTAGTAGTGGTTTTTTGTGTAGTGGGCTTAGGAGCAGAAGCTTTTTCGGCTTCCTTAGCTTCTTTTTGCTTCTCTTCCTCTTTCCGCACGTCCTCTATTTTCTTATTCAAGATTTCATAAGCGCTTTCACGGTCGATAACTTCGTTGTATTTGCGCACTAACTCCGAACGCCCTACCAACGCTTCAATTTCACTATCACTAAGGATATCCATTCTACTCATTGGTGCGCGCATCATTGTGTCTACCAATGGAGTAGGTATTCCTTTTTCGTTCAGTACTGTTACGAGTGCTTCTCCTGTTCCTAAGGAAGTAAGCGTATCGGTAGTGTCGTAAAATTCTGATGAAGGATAATTCTCTGCAATCAGCTTAATGGCTTTACGGTCTTTAGCGGTGAAAGCACGCAGAGCGTGTTGTACCTTCATACCCAGCTGAGAGAGTATCGCATCGGGGATATCGGTAGGGTTTTGAGTGCAGAAAATAAGTCCCACACCTTTTGAACGTATGAGCTTTACAATGTTCTCTAATTGGTTGAGAAGCGTTTTGGAAGCCTCATTGAAAATAAGGTGCGCTTCGTCGATAAAGATAACCAACTTAGGTTTCGACATATCGCCTTCTTCGGGGAAAGTAGTGTAAATTTCAGCCAAAAGACTCAACATAAAGGTCGAGAACATCTTAGGACGGTCTTGAATGTCTGTAAGGCGAATGATGTTTACATAACCTTCGCCCTGTGCATTGGTTCTCATTAAGTCAGCTGGTTCAAAACTGCGCTCGCCGAAGAAAAGTTCAGCACCTTGATGCTCTAATTCCACAATTTTACGCAAGATAGCACTTGTTGAGGACTTAGAAACCGCTCCGTACTCTTTCTCGAAGTCGGTCTTTCCTTCATCAGTGGCATATTGAAGTATTTTCTTTAAATCTTTCAGGTCTAACAAGGGTAGTGCGTGGTCATCGCAGTATTTAAAAACCACTGCCAAAACACCTTCTTGCACATCGCTTAGGTCTAAAATGCGTGAAAGTAACACAGAGCCAAATTCTGATACAGTAGCACGCATACGCACACCCTTTTGCTCCGAAATGGTCAGTAGTTCGGTGGGGAATGCCTGTGGTTGAAAGTCTAAGCCTATCTTACCTAAACGCTCTAAGATAAAAGGCTTTACTTCACCAGATTCAGCAATACCACTGAGGTCACCTTTCAAGTCCATCAGCAATACAGGAACACCTTTTTTAGAAAGGTTTTCGGCGATAACTTGCAGAGTTTTAGTTTTACCTGTACCCGTAGCTCCTGCGATAAGCCCGTGGCGATTAAGTGTTTTTAAAGGTAAATTTACCAATACGTTTTCAATAGGTTGCCCTTCGTAGATAGCCCCTCCTAAGGTAATGTAATCACCTTTAAAGGAGTATCCAGCGAGCATTGTTTCTTTAAAAGAATCTATTTTAGCCATTTGTTATTAGTTTTAAGCTGTTAGTAGTGTTTTACTTATTCGATAGGTAGTTGGCATTTTCAAGGCACAAAGGTAGAAAAAAAAGTTGAAAACCCAAAATTTATTAGGTAACAAATTTATTTTTAGTGCAATAAAAGGCTTTATTAATAACTTTATAAGACTTACAGACTAAGAGCAAATAACGGCCTTTCCTTTCGTTTTACGTCGCTTTATTTCCCTCAAAACTACAGTTTTTTATTAACTCTTAACTCCTCATTTTTAATTATTTACATAGCTATTCTATACCAATCGTCCAAGATTCGTATAAGCTTCCTATAAGCTTCCTATAAGCTAAACATACCCTCCTAATAACCTTTTTTCACCAAAATTCCCTTCAACCATCTTCCGAACCTCTCCGTTATCTTCCGTTTCTTCGTGACCCTACTACTAAGCCATCAATCTCCATTTGCTAATTTACTAATTTTTCACATTTGCTAATTCATTTTTTTTGCATACCTTTGCACTTGTAAGTAGACCGTAAGTTATGCAAATACCTAACACTTTTAACCTTAAAGTTCAAGCTGAAAAATATATTCCTATCCATAGCGAGAAGGAACTCATCAGTGCGTTACAAGAGTATCACAATCCATTTGTTTTAGGGGGTGGAAGCAATATGCTTCTCACTAAAAATATTACGCAACCTGTGTTTCACATTTTGCTTAAAGGCATTAGCACTGTAAAAGAAACTGATGAATACATATGGCTTAAAGCACAAGCAGGAGAGAATTGGCACCAATTTGTGCGTTATACCTTACAACAGGGCTATGGCGGACTTGAAAATCTTTCACTGATCTACGGCAATGTAGGTACTACTCCTGTACAGAACATAGGGGCTTATGGGGTGGAAATAAAAGATGTGATGGAGAGTTGTGAGACTATTGAGGTTCATACACTGCAAAAACGCATATTCACAAATGCAGAATGTGCTTTTGCTTATCGAGAATCTATTTTTAAGGGGAAAGAGAAGGGCAATTATATCATTACTTCGGTTACTTTTAAACTTACTAAAAAGAACCACCAATTGCACACGCAATACGGAGCTATTCAGCAAGTCCTTTCAGAGCGAGGAATTACTAAACCTACCCCCAAAGAGTTGTCCGATGCGATTATTACCATTCGCGAAAGTAAATTGCCTAACCCTAATGTTTTGGGTAATTGTGGCAGTTTCTTTAAAAATCCAATTATTCTAAAAACTGATTACGAAAAGCTACAACAGCAATATCCTGAAATTCCTTGTTATCCAGTGAATGAAACCGAAGTGAAAGTACCAGCAGGCTGGCTTATAGATCGCTCAGGGCTCAAAGGTTATCGGAAAGGAGATGCAGGAGTGCACAAGCATCAAGCATTAGTATTGGTGAATTATGGTGAAGCTACAGGTGAAGAAATTTTAGCGGTGGCTAATTATGTAAAAGATCAAGTACAAGAAAAGTTTGGTATTGCCTTGGAGTTTGAAGTGAATATATTTTAATGAATATACTCTATTTACATACAACTCAATCCAACTCTTGATTCGCATTATTTCAATATCTTTATCTAAAAATATAATTATTGATGAAAAAAGAATATCATAAAGAAAAATTACAAACTATCGTACTTTCTAATAAGGGAGGTATGGAAGTAACCGTACTTAATTTTGGTGGTGTGATTAGCTCTATTAAAGTGCCTATAAAGGAGAAAAAAGTAGAGTGTGTATTGGGCTTCGACACGTTTGAAGAGTACATAAGTGAGGCTTACCGCAAAGAGTATCCGTATCTTGGTGCAATTATAGGGCGTAACGCAGGGCGTATAAAGTATGGAAAAGTTATTATCGATGGCAAGGAAATACAATTGAACTGCAATTTAGGAGAAAATCAAATACACGGAGGCTCAGTAGGCTTTGATAGTGTCTTTTGGGACGTAGTGGCAGTAAATAGGGGAGAAGATAATTCTTCAGTAACCTTACAATATGTTTCTAAAGATGGCGAAGAGGGTTATCCAGGTGAGGTAACGGTGCGTGTAACCTATACGCTTACTTCCGATAACCGTTTGCGCATTGATTATCACGGCACCACCGATGCACCTACTATTTTAAATCTCACTCAGCATACGTATTTTAACCTCAATGAAAGCAATACCGATGTGCTTAACAATACCTTACAAATAAAAGCCGATAAGTACGTACCGTTAGAAGAAGGGTTCTTTACCCCTACAGGTGAACGCCCTCCTGTGGCTGGTACACGTTTGGATTACCGAAAAGGGCAAAAGGTATATGCTCATACTGATAACTCTTTTGTACGTGAGATTCCCTCTGAGGAAGTAATGGCTACACTTACTAACGGAGAAGGTTCATTGGCAATGGAAGTGCGTACTAATCACCCTGTGTTGCATATCTATGCAGGATATTATTTACCTGATTTGCAACCACCTCATCGCAAAACTATAGGGCAAAACAGAGGGATTTGTTTTGAAGCACAAGGTTATGCCGATGCTACTAAACATCTACAGTTCGATAATGTAGTGTTAAGACCTAAAGAAGAATACAATTTTTTTACCGAATTTAAGTTTATACACCTTTCGTAGAAGGTATAAGATACATAGAAGCATAAAAAAAAGAGTCTGATGTACAGACTCTTTTTTATGCTATTACCATTTAAAAATTAGCTTTTTTGTTCTTTATTGAAGTACACCAAATAGTAATACATTTGTTTTTCTTCGTCCCAACCTTTCTCAATAAACTTATCAACTGATTCTGGATTGATAAAGTCCATACGTATCTGAATATTAGTGTCTAAATCAATCACATTTTTAATTTTTTTGCGTACATCCGATACAGCCTTATTAACAATCGGGAAGGTTGATACATCTTCTATTTGGTACTTAGGTCCTTTCTCTACTTTGTAGTGCTTAAACTCTGGTATTAATTCAGGATTTTCAAACACTTCATTCATAAACGAGGTTTCTTCAAAATCATCATTCTTAGCGAAGTAATTAATCGCACGGTTCATAAACAAAACCTCTTCTTTTTTATCCTCAGCAGGTAAGATTACATCTTTGGCAAAGTCTTGGCTGAATTTTAAGTACTTTTTAGTATAGAAATTATCGTCTATTAACGCATCGACATTTAGAAAGTTCTCTAACCAATATTTAGTGTCATAACGATTGCTATCGATGGAAAGTATTTTGTATCCGTCCTCTTTATTCACATTAAAGATAATACAACCTTTATCCAATCGGTGAATGTTCACTCCCTCTTGGATAATCATCTCCAACTGGTTAGCCTGTTCTTCAAACTGCAAAAAGCTGTTCCTCATCTCCGATTTGAAGATACCTACTGCTTTTACCTTTTCATTATCTAAATAACTATCGTGAAGAAGCGCTACATACACCTCTCCGCTTTTGATATGTGGGTGATTAGACTGATTGTACAAGTGTTGCGCAATCTTCTTAGATTGTTCGTGAATAGAGCTCTCGTCCTCAAAAATAGGAGTTACCAGCTGGTAAAGCTCATTGAACTCAACATCGGTATCGTGTACTAAGTGAAAGTAGTTTTCTTCTTTTTCACGGAAAGGTTTAAAGAAGTATTCTTTCAGTAGCCCTATAATCTCATCGTTTAGTGCATAAGGTTTTTCTGAAAGGAATAAAGGTTCTCCTTTGCTTAGATTACCTACCCTGTGAATAGAAAGTGTTTCAATGTTTGTTGTATATAAATTTAGCATAGTTACTTGTTATCTGTTACTATTACGTAATCAGTAGTATTCTTCTTCACTGAAACTTCCATAATCGTCTTCGTCGAGGTCAAAATCGTTAAATTCATCTTCAAACTCATCAAAATCATCAGCTACGAATGATTTCTCGGGAGCTTCAGCAGGAATAGAACCGTGAGCGTATATCAAAGCAGGATAAGAAACGCCTGTTTCTTCTTCATCAATCTCTACTAATTCTACGAAAAATGTCCACATCGACATAAAGTCGTATACGTACAACAGTTTAGGCTCTTCTTCACTTACTACCGATTCGATGGTTGTCTCTTCCATCAAGCGCATTTCTCCACTTTCTGATACATCAAAAAGGGTGATTTCCTCTCCTTGATTCCAATCCTCGTCGGTAAGATAGAAAGAAGCCATTTCGTCACCAGCAAAGCCAAATGATTGGTTGATTACATTGTGTAAATCTTCCAAAGTAGCTTCTCCTTGAATGATAATATCTCTAAAAACGTCTTCTTTAACGTCGAGTATCACTCTGAATTTGTATACCATTTTTAGTTTTTAGTTATTTTAGTTGTTAGTAAAAAACTTTGTCAAAGGTCGTAGCACGACAGGCTGTTAGAGACTTTGACAAAGTTTGTATATTCTTATTTTCTATACTTATTTAGCTATATCTGTAATTTCAATATCGAAAATAAGGTCGCTATTAGGTGGAATCACATCGCCAGCACCTCTTTCGCCATATCCTAAAGCAGCAGGAATAAATACGCGTATTTTATCACCTACTTTCATTGTAAGTAAAGCATCTCTGAAGCCTGGTATAAGTTGCGCAGAAGTGTTGTAAGGCATAGGGAAGGCTTGGTATCCTCCTTGTTGTTCACGTAATGAGTTGTACTTACCATAAGCCTCTTCAATTTCTTTTACGTTAGAATCGAAAAGGGTTCCGTTTTTCAAATAACCTGCGTAGTTTACCATTACTTGATGTGTGTGATTAGGTTGTTTGCCTTTACCATCAACTAACTTAAAGATTTTTACTCCTGAAGGAAGTGCTTTAGCTTGTGGTTCCTGTACTTTTACTTCTTCTAAGAACTTAGCTGCAGCGGCTTTCGTCTTAGCTTCTTTTTCTCGCTCTCTCTTGTTAATTTCTTTGAAGTAATCTTCAAAAACTTTTACAGCATTGAAGTTTTTAGCATCTTTACCATTGGCAATAATAGTAATCTTATTGATTTTGATATCCTTTTCAGGCTTGTCATTCATTACTGTTTTAGTATTAGCAATAGCATCTATTACTTCTAAACCTTTCACCGTTTCGCCGAATACTGTGTGGCGACCATCTAAATGAGGAGTAGGCACTTGGGTAATAAAAAACTGACTGCCATTGGTAGCTGGGCCTGCGTTTGCCATTGACAAGATTCCTTTTTTATCGTGTTTTAAAGTAGGCACTATCTCATCTTCAAATCGGTAACCGGGTTCTCCCATTCCAGTGCCGGTAGGGTCACCTCCTTGTATCATAAAATCCTTGATTACTCTGTGGAAAATTGTTCCGTTGTAAAACGGTTTACCTTTGTATTCAGCTTTTACAAAAGTGTTTTTACCTTCTGCCAAAGTAACAAAGTTGGCTACTGTTACAGGAGTTTCTTTGTAGTTTAGTTTTACAATAATATTTCCTTGAGTAGTTTCGATATCCGCAAATAAGCCATCGCCTAAATCTTTATAGGCTTTCTTTTGCGAATTGCAACTGAAAAATACAAACATTGCAGAAAGCAATGCGATAAAATTGAGTCGTCTCATATATAAAATTAATTAAAATTTCTACTTATTCAGGTCGTGGTTCTATTTTCTCTTTGTTTTTTTCAATTTTAAAAACCTCTATTTTGGCAATAATAGGCTGGTTGAAAGTTATTTTATCTTTATCACCACGATAACCATAGGCTACGCTCGAGGGGAAAAAGAAAACACCACTTTCTTTCTCTTTTAGCAATTTTAGTGCTGAACGCAACCCTTGGAATACCTCTTCTTTATCTACATTATACTTATAATCACCATTGGGTTTCTCTTGGTAGAGTTCGTTACCCCGCAAATCCGAAAGACTGTAATCATAGGTTACGATATCGCCAAACTGTGCTGTGTAGTCAGCATTAGGATTTTGGTTTAGGTAATAGAATTTAAAACCGTGTTGTGAATCTATAAAGGTGTGGAGCGTATCTTTTTTGATAATAGAATCAATAAGAGCTTCTTCTGAAGCTAATAGTGCTTTGTTTTTCTTAGCCGATTCCTTTAAAAAGGTACTTGTTTTCTTGGTTACAGGGTGGCGTGCTTGTCGGTCGGCACAGCTTATGAAAACTATGCCAGCAACCATTATTATTGCTATTTTTTTGAGTATATTCATTGTATTTTAAATATTCTTGTGAATAAAATCTGGCAAAACTTGTTTAAAATAAGTTACTGCTTCTTCCATTGTACCGTCAAATCTACCTCCTGCAGCATTGATGTGCCCTCCGCCATTGAAATATTTGCGCGCAAACAGATTTACATCGTTATTACCTTTGGAACGCAACGACATTTTTATAAAATCGCCTTCTTGAATGAAGATTACTGCCAGCTTGGTGTTCTTAATGGTAAGCCCATAATTTACGAAACCGTCAGTATCTCCTTTTTGGCAGTCGTATTGTTGTAGTTCTTCCGAACTAAGCGTTGTGTAAGCCGTGTCGTACTCTTTTAAATACATCATATTTTTCAGAACTACACTCAGTAATTGCAATTTGTTAAATGAATTATTATCAAACACATTACTGTTAATCTGACTGTTTTTAGCTCCTTTTTCGATAAGAAAAGCAGCTATTTTTAGCGTATTGCTAGTAGTGGTGGAGTATTTAAAATTTCCCGTATCGGTCATTATTCCTGTGTACAAACAAGTAGCTATTTTTCTATCTATTTGGTTTTTATTGCCCATTGCATCAATAAACGAATATACCATTGCGCAGGTAGAACTAGCATTGGGGTTAGAGAAAGTTACTTTGGCATAAGCCTCAGGCGCTTGATGATGGTCAATCATCACAAATGTAGCTGCCGAGTTTTCTAATAAAGGTGTGAGCCCATCAGCGCGTTTAAGCGAATTGAAATCAAGCGTAAAGATGAGCGTAGAGTTTTCTATTTGTTTTTTTGCCTTTTCAGGAGCATTGTCATAGATGAGAATCTCATCGGCTGAGGGTAACCATTTTAAATAATCAGGAAAATCATTGGGCGACACCACCGTTACATCTTGGTGCAATTGCTTTAAATACAAGTATAGTCCCAAGCAACTCCCTATGGCATCTCCATCAGGGCTTTTGTGAGGAATGATACTTATTTTCAGCTGTTTTTTAAGTAGTAGCTTAACGTTTTCTATATCATATATATTCATAGGGTGCGAAAGTACGACATTAATTTGTTCTTAGTGTTTTCATATCTAAAAAAAAATAAAATTGAAAAAGAAATGATTAATTTGCAGGACAAAGGTAGTAATTAATTTTTAATGACAAAAAAATAATTTTGTTTTTTAATGGATATTCGTTGATAATGAACTCTTAGCGATAATAAGTAATTATCAGTTGATAACAACTAGTTCCGCTGGTGTAACAGATAATTATCAATTGATGATAAAGAGAAAACAGAGTAGGGGATAGGATTATTGTAGAATTACAAGAATATTACACGAATAAAACTATTGTATAGTATTCTTTCTGCAAAAGCTATATAAAGAGCCCCACCTAATTATTTATTAGATGGGGCTGTTATTATTTGCTTGCGGAGGCTCTCCGCTATTTTACTTCTTCGAAATCTACGTCTTGAACGTTGTCTGTATTGACGTCTTGTGCCCCACCAGTGTTAGGTTGCTCTTGTGCGGTAGAGCTACCGCCTCCCTGTTGGGCTTTGTAGATGTCCTCAGAGGCTTGTTGCCAAGCAGTATTGATTTTGCCCAAAGCAGTCTCAATAGAGCTGAGGTCTTTGCCGTCGTAAGCTGTTTTAAGTTCGCTAAGAGCAGTCTCAATAGCGCCTTTCTTGTCGGCTGGGATTTTATCGCCAAACTCTTTGAGTTGTTTTTCAGTTTGGAATATCATCGCATCAGCTTCGTTGAGCTTATCTACTTTTTCTTTGGCTTTCTTATCAGCTTCGGCATTGGCTTCGGCTTCGCGTTTCATCTTCTCAATATCTTCTTTTGAAAGTCCAGAAGATGCTTCTATACGGATATTGTGAGACTTGCCTGTACCTTTATCAGTTGCCGATACATTGATAATACCGTTAGCATCGATATCGAAGGTAACCTCAATTTGTGGTACGCCACGTGGGGCAGGTGGAATGTCATCTAAGTGGAAACGACCGATAGTCTTGTTGTCGTTTGCCATAGGTCTTTCACCTTGCAATACGTGAATTTCCACACTCGGCTGATTGTCGGCAGCAGTTGAGAACACTTGCGATTTCTTAGTAGGGATAGTGGTATTGGCTTCTATCAGTTTAGTCATCACACCTCCCATAGTTTCGATACCCAAAGAAAGAGGAGTAACGTCCAAAAGCAATACATCTTTCACATCACCAGTAAGTACGCCCCCTTGAATAGCGGCTCCAATAGCTACTACCTCATCAGGGTTTACGCTCTTATTAGGTTTTTTGCCAAAGAATTTTTCAACGGCTTCTTGTACGGCAGGAATACGAGTAGAACCACCTACTAAGATTACTTCGTTGATATCACTTACGCTGAGACCTGCATTTTCTAACGCTTTTTTGCAAGGTTCAATTGTGCGTTTTACTAGGTCGTCGATGAGTTGTTCGAATTTAGCACGGCTGAGCTTGCGCACCAAGTGTTTAGGACCTGAAGCTGTAGCAGTGATATAAGGCAAATTGATTTCGGTTTCAGTAGTTGAAGAAAGTTCAATCTTAGCCTTTTCAGCAGCTTCTTTAAGACGTTGCAACGCCATAGGGTCTTTACGAAGGTCGATTTGTTCTTCTTTTTCAAACTCTTCAGCAAGCCAGTTGATGATTTTTTCATCAACATCATCACCTCCTAAGTGGGTATCACCATCAGTAGCGAGTACTTCAAACACGCCGTCGCCAAGTTCCAAGATAGACACATCGTGAGTACCACCACCAAAGTCAAATACAACAATCTTATGGTCGCTATGGTCTTTATCCAAGCCATAAGCCAATGCAGCGGCAGTAGGTTCGTTGATGATACGTTCTACTTTCAATCCTGCGATTTCACCTGCTTCTTTAGTAGCTTGACGTTGAGCGTCGTTAAAGTAAGCTGGTACAGTAATTACCGCGCTTGTTACGGGTTGTCCTAAGAAGTCTTCTGCAGTTTTCTTCATTTTTTGAAGAATCATAGCTGAGATTTCTTGTGGAGTATACAAACGTCCGTCTATGTCCACACGAGGAGTATCGTTGTCGCCACGTACTACTTTATAAGGTACACGAGCGATTTCTTTTTCCAATTCAGAAAACTTGTTCCCCATAAAACGCTTGATAGAATATACCGTGTTTTTAGGGTTGGTAACTGCCTGACGTTTAGCAGCGTCACCTACTTTTATTTCGCCACCTTCGGTAAAAGCTACCACTGAAGGGGTTGTGCGTTTACCTTCGGCATTGGTAATCACCACGGGGTCATTACCTTCCATTACAGAAACACAAGAGTTTGTGGTTCCTAAGTCAATACCTATAATCTTACTCATATTAATATTATCGTTTTTTTAAGTTCAACATTATTTTTGTAAGCCTTACGCTTACGTAGTTAGTAGCAGTCAATGATTGTGCCAAAGGGAAAAAACTGACAAATTGTCATTTTTAGTCATTAGTTGTTAGTAAGCGACTAACAACTAATTTCTATTTTTTATCTTCTGATGTTTGATTTCTAAATACCAATTGGTTATCAAAAGCATCTAATAAGATGACAGCATCGCGTTGTACTGTGCCACTCAAAATTTCTTTAGAAAGCTTGTTAAGCACTTCTTTCTGAATGATACGTTTCACTGGACGAGCACCAAACTGAGGGTCAAAACCTTTTTGTGCTAAGTAATCAATAGCCTCATCGGTGGCATCGAGCAAGATGCCTTCTTTGGCAACCATACGGAACACTGATTGCAATTGCAAACGCACAATACTACGGATATCCTTGGCGTTGAGCGGTGTGAACATTATAATGTCGTCTATACGGTTCAAAAACTCAGGGCGTACAGTTTGTCTGAGGAGTTGTAACACCTCGTCACGTGACTCGTCGATAGCGCGCTCGGTATCCTTAGGATACTTTTCAAAAGTTTCTTGAATGATATGGCTACCCATATTGGAGGTCATAATGATAATCGTATTCTTAAAGTCGGCGGTACGACCTTTGTTGTCAGTAAGCCTACCTTCGTCGAGTACTTGCAACAAGATGTTGAATGTATCGGGGTGAGCTTTTTCGATTTCGTCTAAAAGTATTACGGAATACGGACGGCGACGCACAGCTTCAGTAAGCTGACCACCTTCGTCATAACCCACATATCCTGGAGGCGCACCTACTAATCGGCTAACAGCGTGTTTCTCTTGATATTCACTCATATCTATACGCGTCATTGCATTTTCATCGTCGAATAGATACTCGGCTAAGGCTTTGGCAAGTTCGGTTTTACCTACCCCCGTAGTTCCTAAGAAAAGGAAAGAACCTATAGGACGACGTGGGTCTTGCAAACCAGCACGACTACGACGTATGGCATCAGAAACTGCCTCGATGGCTTCTTCTTGACCTACTACACGACGGTGCAATTCTTTTTCTAAGTTTAAGAGTTTTTCGCGTTCGCCTTGTAACATTTTAGCTACAGGTATACCTGTCCATTTTGCGACTACTTCAGCGATGTCTTCGGCGGTTACTTCTTCTTTTACAAGAGCATTTTCGTGTGATTTGCTGTCTAAATTCTTTTGCAATTCCACTAACTTGTCTTCCGCTTCTTTGATTTTTCCATAACGCAATTCGGCTACTTTACCGTAGTCGCCTTCACGTTCAGCTCTATCGGCTTCCAAACGGTATTTCTCAATAGCTTCCTTAGTGGTTTGCACTTCATCAATTACGCTTTTTTCACTCTGCCATTTAGCATTGATAGCGTTACGTTCTTCTTTAAGATTTGCCAAATCTACATATAGCATTTTGAGCTTATCTTCGTCTTTTTCACGTTTGATAGCCTCAATTTCTATTTCGAGTTGCATTATCTTACGGTCGAGTACATCTAACTCTTCGGGTTTAGAATTGATTTCCATACGGAGCTTAGCAGCTGCCTCGTCCATTAGGTCTATTGCCTTATCGGGTAAGAAACGATTAGTGATGTAGCGTTCAGAAAGCTCTACTGCCGCGATAATCGCCTCGTCTTTGATACGTACTTTGTGGTGGGTTTCGTACTTTTCTTTGATACCCCGAAGGATAGAAATTGCACTTTCGGTATCTGGTTCGTCTACCATTACCTTTTGAAAACGACGTTCCAGAGCTTTGTCTTTCTCAAAGTACTTTTGGTACTCATCGAGAGTAGTGGCACCAATGGCACGGAGTTCACCACGTGCTAAGGCTGGTTTTAAGATATTAGCAGCGTCCATAGCACCTTCGCCTCCTCCTGCTCCCACAAGGGTGTGAATTTCATCTATAAACAGAATGATATTGCCATCGGATGAGGTAACCTCTTTCACTACCGATTTGAGTCGTTCTTCAAACTCACCTTTGTACTTCGCACCTGCGATAAGGGCACCCATATCGAGGGAGTAAATTACCTTGTCTTTTAGGTTTTCAGGTACGTCACCTTTCACAATACGGTGTGCTAAGCCTTCGGCTATAGCCGTTTTACCTACCCCAGGTTCACCCACCAACATAGGGTTGTTCTTGGTACGACGTGAAAGAATTTGCAATACACGACGTATTTCCTCATCACGACCAATCACAGGGTCGAGTTTCCCGCTATCAGCTAACTGATTGAGGTTTTTGGCGTATTTGTTGAGCGAATTGTAAGTATCTTCAGCTGAAGCCGAAGTTACGCGTTCCCCTTTGCGCAATTCTTGAATGGCTTTCTCCAACTCTTTTTCACTTACGCCTTGGTTTTTGAGGGCTTGGGCGATTTTACTGTTTGATTTGAAGATAGCCAATATAAGGTGTTCTAAGGATACATATTCGTCGTTCCATTTTTTAGCGATGTTAGCAGCTTCGTTGAGCATAGTGTTTGCTTCGCGTGAGAGCCCCATATCGCCACCGCTGACTTTGGCAAAGCCTTGCAGAGCAGTTTCTAATTGTTTATTTAATTGCTCGCGGTTGATATTCAATTTTTTGAATAGGAAAGGCAATACGTTCTCATCTACCTGCTCAATAGCTTTGAAGAAATGTTCGTTTTGCAATTCCTGGTGCCCGTACTGCTGGGCTATTTGCTGAGCGGTTTGTACCGCTTCTTGCGCTTTGATAGTAAAGTTATTAAAATTCATATATTTTCAATTTAGTGTGTTCAACATTTTATGATTTGTTCACTCCCAATAGGGCAAGAGTTGTGCCAACAGCTTTTAACTGACAAAAAGACAGTTTTTTAAAAGGATTTTTATACCAAATGCAATATTAAATAGAAATCTAAAAATAATTAACAATCTGATTATTATTTAATAATAACTACTTGATAAGAAATGTGTAACAAGTGACAAAATGTCGGAGACTAATTGAATCTCTGTTCATTAACGGTTAGGTGCTGATACCTATCTATTTTTGAAGCTAAAGAGTAATAGTGCCTCTACTTCAAAACACTTACTGAAAATATGAGGTGGAATGAAAATAGTTACTTGGCAGGTTGGAGGTTTCGGAAGATAACGGAGGGATTCGGAAGGGAAAATTTAAGTAAAAGGTAAAAAACAAGAGGTAAAGTAGCTGTTGAGAGGGTGGGGGTAGCTTATAGAGAGCTTATAGGAAGCTTATACGAATCTTGGAAGATAGATATAGAAAGGGTATATAAGTAATTAATAATGAGGGGTTAAGAATGAGTAGAAAAAAGAGATTTAAGCGGATTTAAAGTAGAAGAAAAACGAAAATAAGAGAAAGAAGCAATCTTTTTAAAAGGGGAGTGTGGCGATACAAAAATGTGAGATGAGCAAAGGTAAATAGAAAAATAAGCATTCTTCAAGAGGAAAAAATATAGATAGATATTAGACTAAAAGACAAGGCGTATTTGCAGAAAGCGCAAAGATGAATTTAATACCACAATACCCAAAATACTAATAATACCAAATTAATGACGAGTTGCGAATGGCGAATGACAAGGTTGCAGGGAAGTAGCACGGGGGAACAAAATATAAAGCCTTTATATTGTGAATTGATATTTTTTTGTACCTTTGCACCAAAATATAGACAAAATGAAAGTAGCTGTGGTAATGGGAAGCAAGAGTGATTTGCCTGTGATGCAGGACGCTATTGATATCCTCAAGTCCTTTGGTATCACAACTGTGGTAGATATCGTATCGGCGCATCGCACGCCTGAAAAGTTGATGGAGTTCAGTAAGAACGCTCATAAAAAAGGCATTCAGGTAATTATTGCGGGAGCAGGAGGTGCAGCTCATTTACCTGGTATGGTCGCCTCGATGTCGCCTTTGCCTGTGATAGGTGTGCCAGTGAAAAGCAGTAACTCTATTGACGGTTGGGATTCTATCCTTTCTATCTTACAAATGCCTGGCGGAGTGCCTGTGGCTACCGTAGCTTTAAATGCTGCTAAGAACGCAGGTTTATTAGCCGTGCAAATATTAGCAAGTGCCGACGCTATGCTCTTGCAAAAAATGATTGATTATAAAGAAAATTTGAAACAAGCGGTGCTTACTGCCGCAGCAACCCTCGACGATGAATAAAGATACTTTTCAGGGCTCGCGTCTTTTATTATTAGACTTTGGCTCGCAATATACCCAACTTATTGCACGCCGTGTGCGCGAATTGAACGTGTATTGCGAAATGCACCCCTACAACCATTTGCCTGAGAACTTAGAAGACTTCTCGGCAGTGATACTCTCAGGTTCGCCTTATTCGGTGCGTAGTGCAGAAGCCTTACACCCAGACCTATCAGCACTGAAAGGTAAAAAGCCTCTTTTGGCAGTATGTTACGGAGCGCAGTATTTGGCACACTTTGGCGGTGGTGAAGTAGCCCCTTCGAACATACGAGAGTACGGGCGTGCTCACCTTACCTATATTAAGCCTAATGAACCTCTTTTTGAAGGGATTGCAGAAGGAAGTGTAGTGTGGATGAGCCATAGTGACACTATCAAACAATTGCCTACTGGGGCGGTTTGTTTGGCGAGTACTCCTGATGTAGTGAACGCGGCTTATCGCATAGAAGGAGAAGAAACCTACGCAATTCAGTTTCACCCCGAAGTGACCCACTCAGCCGATGGAATGAAGCTATTAGCTAACTTCCTTTTCAAAATAGCGAAACTTACCCCTAATTGGACGTCCGACAACTTTGTAGAGATGACGGTTGCCCAGCTAAAAGCACAAGTGGGTAATGAGAAAGTGATATTAGGCTTATCGGGAGGAGTAGACTCTACGGTAGCTGCTGTATTACTTAACAAAGCGATTGGCAAGCAATTACATTGTATTTTTGTAAATAATGGACTCTTGCGCAAAAACGAGTTCGAAAACGTACTGAAACAATATGAGGGTATGGGACTGAATGTGAAGGGTGTAGATGCCTCAGCGCGTTTCCTTACTGCCTTAGCAGGCAAAACCGACCCCGAGGAGAAACGCAAAACCATAGGGCGTGTTTTTATTGAAGTGTTTGATGATGAAGCTCATAAAATTACTGATGCTCAATGGTTGGCACAAGGCACTATCTATCCTGACGTGATTGAATCACTATCAGTAAAGGGACCTTCAGCGACTATCAAATCACATCATAACGTAGGAGGCTTACCCGACTATATGAAATTGAAAGTAGTAGAGCCTTTGCGTATGCTCTTCAAAGATGAAGTGCGAAGAGTAGGACGCAGTTTGGGCATCAGTGATGAACTATTAGGCAGACACCCTTTTCCAGGACCTGGATTGGCTATCCGCATTTTGGGAGATATCACTGCCGAAAAGGTAACTATTTTGCAAGAAGTAGATGCTATATTCATCAACGCACTGAAAGAAAACAACCTATACGACAAAGTGTGGCAAGCAGGGGCTATTTTATTGCCTATCAACAGTGTGGGAGTAATGGGAGACGAACGTACCTACGAGCGTGTGGTAGCCTTGCGCGCTGTGGAAAGCATAGACGGTATGACGGCAGATTGGGTAGACTTACCTTATAAATTTCTGCAAAAAGTGTCTAACGATATTATCAATAAGGTGAAAGGCGTAAACCGTGTGGTGTACGATATCAGCAGTAAACCGCCTGCCACGATAGAATGGGAATAGACAATAAACAATTTAGAATTATCAATTAACACTAAAAAAATAAATCATAAGACAATATTATGAAACAACTTTTTACATTAGCTTTGTTATTGTGCTTAGGAGTTGCCTATGCACAACCGCAAACGTACACAGCAAATAACTATGAAAGTATTGAAAATATAGCTAAGACCTATCGCTTTTCGCCTGCTGACATCTTAAAACTCAACCCAGGGCTTAAAGATGGAGTACAAAAGGGAATGACTATCAATATTCCTATCAGTAAAGTGAAGCATTACAATACCCAACGTCCTGTAGGGTTTACGACTCACTTGGTAAAAGGAGGCGAGACTTTCTTTGGTCTGTCGCAAAAATACAACATCACTATTGATGATTTAAAGCGTTATAATTTAGACCTCTATATAAGAGAGTTACAAGAGGGTGAGCGCATTACTATTCCGCTATTCAGCAAAACAGCTGAAATGGTACAGAAAAGCGTACAAGGACAAAAACGGTACGTAGTAAAACCGCAAGAAACACTTTGGCGCATTGCTAAAAATCACAATGTGAGTGTAGAAGAATTGGAAAAGCTGAACAAAAACGAAAAAGGTTTCAACCCCAATAGTATAAGAGAAGGGCAAGAAATCTGGGTGCCAGCCTCTTCTACCGATAGTACAGAGCCTGAACCACCAGCTCGCCCTAATACTAAGAAAGAAGTGGTGCTTTACCTTGTGGAGAGAGGGGAAGGATTCTACAGCTTAGAACGCAAGTTCGGTTTATCGGAAGCTGAGCTCGTAAAACTAAATCCTAGTCTTAAAGATGGATTAAAAAGCGATGCTCAAATATGGATACCCAAAGAAAATTACGAACACTATAAGAGTGCTTCACAGAATAATACAGCAAACTACAACTTTCAGAATTCTAACAATACCTTGCGTTCAGCATCTTCACCAGCCAATGTGAAGGAGATATCTTATATTTTACCTTTTAAACTATCGGATGTCAGCACTGGACAAATTGCTATTATAAAATCTAGACTTACTGAAAATAAACTAACTCCTGTGGCTACCGATTTCTATTCAGGAGCTTTAATAGCTTTGGACTCTCTTCAAAAAATGGGATATAAGTTTAAAGTGAACGTATACGATAGTGAAGGTGACTTAAAGAAGATAGCTTCTAACGCCTCAGTACAGAACTCACAAGTAGTAATAGGTCCTTTTACCACCAAATCGTTTAATACTTTAGCATCATTGGTTACAAGTAACAATACGATATTATTAGCTCCTTTATCTAATAAGAATATAACTCTCAATCCTAATGTGTATCAGACCTTACCGAACGATGAGGTGTTGCAAGCACAAATGATTGACTATCTGAATAAAAACTATTCAGATGAGAATATGATTATCTTAGCTGATAGCAAGAATAGTTCTTTGCGTGAGAAATTAGAGCGTTCATTCCCTAATGCTAAGGTAGTAACTGAAATGTCGGCTAATGGATTTGTTAATGCTCTAAACTACAACAAGGAAAATGTAGTGTTATTACAGTCGAATGATATAGGTTACGTGTCGATGGCAGTGCGTTTGTTGCACAATGCGCTTAAATCTAAAAGGAACAACACCTTCCCTAAGATTATGTTGGCGACTGTGGATAGAGGTTCAGTATACGATTCTAATAATCTTTCTAACAACCAGCTATCCGATTTACGTTTTACTTATCCTACTGTAAATAAATATTCTAATGGTACAGATAGTTTTTCTGCGCGATATTTAAAGACTTATGGTATTCTACCTAATAAGTATGCTATTCGCGGGTTTGACCTTACTATGGATGCTGTATTGCGTTTGGGAGTATCGGGTAATCTTACCAGTGCCAATACACGTATAGGGGAGACTTCTTACTTAGAGAATAAATTTGCCTACCTAAAAAATTTCTATAAAGGTGGTGGCTATGAAAACCAAGGCGTATATATTGTACAGTATGACAATATGGAAGTAAAAGAATTAAAATAAAACAAAATTATAATTAAAAATGAGAGTAGCAGTAGTAGGCGTTACCGGAATGGTAGGTAACGTGATGTTAGAAGTACTTGCAGAACACAAATTTCCTGTAACTGAATTAATTCCCGTAGCATCAGAGAAGTCAGTAGGGAAGAAAATTACTTTTCAAGGAACTGAATATACTGTGATAGGCTTACAACAAGCCGTATCGCTCAAACCCGATTTAGCTCTTTTTTCAGCAGGAGCTACCGTCTCTAAAGAATGGGCACCTAAGTTTGCCCAAGTAGGGACAACAGTGGTAGATAACTCATCGGCGTGGCGTATGGACGATACTAAAAAATTGGTAATTCCTGAAATCAATGCCGATGTGCTTACGAAAGACGATAAGATTATTGCAAACCCTAATTGTTCTACGATACAGATGCTCGTAGCTTTAGCCCCTTTACAAAAGAAATACGGTATCAAGCGTGTGGTAGTCTCTACTTACCAGTCGATTACAGGTACAGGAGTGAAAGCCGTACGTCAGTTAGAAAACGAATACAAAGGTGAAAAAGGCGAGATGGCTTATCACTACCAAATACACCGCAATGCGATTCCTCATTGTGACGTGTTTGAGGATAATGGTTATACCAAGGAAGAAATGAAATTGGTGCGTGAAACTAAAAAGATACTCCGAGACGACAGTATAGCAGTAACGGCTACAGCGGTACGCATACCGGTAGTAGGTGGACATAGCGAAGCGGTGAATGTAGAATTGAAAAAGGATTTTAATATTGATGAAGTGCGTGCACTCTTAGCACAATCACCTGGGATTAAGGTGCAGGATAATACTGATACGAATACTTACCCTATGCCTTTATACGCTCACGGCAAAGATGACGTATTTGTAGGACGTATCCGTCGTGACGAGTCGCAACCTAATACTCTTAACTTATGGGTAGTAGCTGATAACCTGCGCAAAGGAGCTGCTACTAATACCATACAGATTGCTGAGTATCTTATCGCACATAAACTGTTGTAGTAATGATGATGTATTTGAAAAGTATTAATGCTTAGAAAATATAAAAAAGTGTTACATTGATAATAAGAAAATAAAATATATAAAATTTTATAAAGTTAGTAATCAATCACTTATCAAATTATTAAAAATTTTCTTCAAAAAAAATTGTATAAAAATTTTGGAGGTAAGGAAAAAGGTTATACCTTTGCACCCGCAAAAGAGGAAGGTAAAGCCTCTGGAGCGGGAAAAACAACACGTACCTTGACATAATGTTGTACAGCACAAAAAAAGATTTAAAGAATTGAGTGAAACCTGAAGTCAATAACGAAAAGTCGGTTAGAAGATATAAAAGAATTTAACGATGAAGAGTTTGATCCTGGCTCAGGATGAACGCTAGCGGCAGGCCTA
>ERZ772766.41-NODE-41-length-86889-cov-7.960304_pt1 | contig 86889 bp, 82 predicted proteins | sample MGYA00511379_ERZ772766 | MGnify/ENA primary metagenome ERZ772766 (study PRJEB29015, sample SAMEA2737895) | human oral metagenome | biome: human oral; feature: human-associated habitat; material: dental | place: China | collected 2116 ... | reverse complement strand
AAGTTTGGCATGGTGTGCGTCTTCGTAAAACTTGCACTTTGCTATATCTTTCAGCGGGTTTCATTTTTTTGTCGTGTACGAAGGCCGTGCACAAAGGAAACAACTATAAAATAGAGTTCGTAGGGCGGGCTTCAGCCCGCCATTAGCATGGTTACGGCGGACTGAAGCCTGCCCTGCGGCAGATTATTTTTAGTTTTGGCATCACCAGATCCAGGAGGTTTCGCCGCTACGGCGTAGTGCTTCCGGGGTGCGATGCACGGCGGCAATTTTCTTTGCTTTGTAGAAGTGGGGGATGCTGCGCCAGATGCAGTTGTGCCGTAGTGGTGCGTTTCCGCTTCCGTGTCGGCGGTGTTCCGGTTCTGGTAGAGGCCGATGGTCAGACCGGTGCGGTCTTCGCCGTGGTAGCAATGCATCGGCACGCTACCGGGATTATCACTTCGCTTGATGGCGTACAGCACTTGCGCCATTTTTTCTGCTTCGATATTCCAGGTGAGCAGCGGGATATTGATGATGTGGATGCCGGTATGGGCGGGGTGTTGATTGATCGTCGTCGCGGTCAAAGCAGCGCAGATTGATGATGGTGCGGATGTTCAGCGCTTGCAGCAGGGTGGTGTCGCTGTCATTCGGTTGTTCGCTGCGGTACAGGGTCGGCGTGATTTCGTGCAGGCGGTGGTTGTCGCGAGAATTGCCGCGCGTTCTTGTGCTATCACGGCAGAGGGAGGATCGTCTTTACTGTGAGTAAAGTCGTTTCAAATAGGAATGAGACAAGGCAGCGAGCCGAAGACAGTACAGATAGTATGGCAAGGCGAGCCAATACCGTATCATTTCTATTTGAAACGACTATAACGGTGCTGCCCGTCGACAAGTAGAGCAAGCACCGTAAGGATGGTGGAAGTCTGTCTAGTTTTTTGCACGACGGATGGCAGCGAGTTGTGCCATGGTTTGTGCCAGTTCGGCTTGCGCACGCGCCAGTTCGAGTTTGCTGCTGGCTTTGTCGCGCATTTTTTCTTCGGCGCGACGGCGCGCTTCGCGGACGCGTTCTTCGTCAAGTTGTTCGGCGCGCTCGGCATCGTCAGCGAGGATGATGGTTTGCCCTTGCTGGACTTCGATAAAGCCGCCGGAGATGTAGATGACTTCTTCTTTGCCGTCCGGCAGGGTCAGGCGTACTTGCCCCGCTTTGAGGACAGACAGGAATGGTGCGTGACCGGCGAGGATGCCGAGTTCGCCACGTTCGGCGGTCGCGACAAGGCGCTCCGCTTCCCCGCTGTATAGCTGGCGGTCGGCGCTGACCATGTTGACGTGAAAAGTGTTCGCCATGTCGGTTCCCCCGTGCGTTTTATTTGACGGTCTCGGCTTTGGCCAGCACTTCGTCAATGGTACCGACCATGTAGAAGGCCTGTTCCGGGATGTGATCGTATTCGCCGTCCACGATGCCCTTGAAGCCACGGATGGTTTCTTTGAGCGGGACGTATTTGCCCGCCGAACCGGTGAAAACTTCGGCGACGAAGAAGGGTTGGGAGAGGAAACGCTGGATTTTCCGCGCACGATAGACGACTTGTTTGTCTTCTTCGGATAATTCGTCCATACCGAGGATGGCGATGATGTCGCGCAGTTCTTTGTAGCGTTGCAGTACGCCCTGAACGCGGCGCGCGGTTTCGTAGTGTTCGTCACCGATGATGAGCGGATCAAGCTGGCGCGAGGTGGAATCCAGCGGGTCAACGGCCGGATAGATGCCGAGTTCGGCGATTTGCCGCGAGAGGACGACGGTGGCATCCAGGTGGGCGAAGGTGGTCGCGGGCGAGGGGTCGGTGAGGTCGTCCGCCGGAACGTACACGGCCTGGATCGAGGTGATGGAGCCGGTTTTGGTCGAGGTGATGCGTTCTTGCAGTTTGCCCATTTCTTCCGCCAGTGTCGGCTGGTAGCCTACCGCCGACGGCATCCGGCCGAGCAGGGCAGATACTTCGGTACCGGCCAGGGTGAAGCGGTAGATGTTGTCCACGAAGAAGAGAACGTCGCGGCCTTCATCGCGGAAGTACTCGGCGATGGTGAGTCCGGTCAGGGCGACACGGAAGCGGTTCCCCGCCGGTTCGTTCATTTGTCCGTACACCAGTGAGACTTTGTCAAGAACGTTCGACTCTTTCATTTCGTAGTAGAAGTCGTTGCCTTCACGGGTTCGCTCACCAACCCCGGCGAAAACGGAGTAGCCGCTGTGTTCGATGGCGATATTGCGGATGAGTTCCATCATGTTGACGGTTTTGCCGACACCCGCGCCACCGAAGAGTCCGACTTTGCCGCCTTTGGCAAAGGGGCAGAGCAGGTCAATAACTTTGATGCCGGTTTCCAGCAGTTCGGTCGAGTTGGACAGTTCGTCGTAAGCGGGGGCTTTGCGGTGGATGCCCCAGCGGGCTTCGGCGTCAATCGCCGAACCGTGGTCAATGGCTTCGCCGAGGACATTCATGATGCGCCCCAGGGTGGCTTTGCCGACCGGGACGGTGATCGGGCCACCGGTGTTTTTGACTTCCATACCGCGCGTGAGCCCTTCCGAGGAACCCATAGTAATGGTGCGCACGACGCCATCACCCAATTGTTGTTGCACTTCAAATACGGTGCCGCCTTTGGCTGCGATCAGTGCGTCGTTGATGTTCGGCACTGCGTCTTCGGGGAATTCGATATCGACGACTGCGCCGATGACCTGTACGATTTTTCCGGTACTCATCTTCACCTCTTTTATTTCAATCCGTTCGTATCAGACGGCGGCCGCGCCGCCGATGATTTCCGTCAGTTCCTGCGTAATCGCGGCCTGACGGGCTTTGTTGTATTGCAGTTCCAGCTCGCCAATCAGGTTGGCGGCGTTGTCGGATGCACTCTTCATGGCGACCATCCGTGCCGACATTTCGCAGGCAATGTTTTCCGCTACCGCCTGTTTGACGACGGATTCAAGATAACGCACCGCCAGTTTGTCGAGAATTTGTGCGGCATCGGGCTCGTATTCGTAGGTCCAGGCATGATTGGGAGCATATTTGTCGTCTGCCAAGACGGTGGCCGGCAGAAACTGGACGATATGCGGCTCTTGCGTCATGGTGTTGACGAAGCGGTTGCCGACCAGATAGACGCGGTCAATATCACCTGCGCGGTAGGCATCAATCATGGCGGTGATGCCGCCGATCAGTTCGCGCAGCGGTGGGTTGTCGCCATAGGCATCAACACTGGTCATGATGTGGCCGTTGATGCGGTTGATGAAGGCAATGCCTTTGCGGCCAAACACGCTGAATTCGATGTCGCAGCCCTTGTCATGCCATTCTTCTATATGGGTCAGCAGCTTTTTGAACAGGTTGATGTTCAGGCCACCGCAGAGGCCGCGATCGGTGCTGACAACGATATAGCCGACTTTTTTGATGGTGTTGCGTGTTTCGTTGAAAAACGGGTGGGCAACTTCGCTGTTGGCTTTCATCAAGTGGGCTATGACGCGCAGGATATTTTCAACATAAGGGCGTCCTTCGAGCATCGCATCCTGCGAACGCCGCATTTTTGAGGCCGCCACCATTTGCATGGCCTTGGTAATTTTCTGCGTGCTTTTGATGCTTTTTATCTGCGAGCGGATGTCCTTGGCATTAGACATGGCGGATTCCTCACCAGACGCCTTTGTCTTTGAAGGCGCTTAATGCGGCTGCGAATGCCTGCTGGATGTCGTCGTCATACGCGCCGTGTTCGTTGACTTTGTCCAGCAATTCCTGATGGTCGCTGTGCATATATTGCAGCAGCGCCTGTTCGTAGGCCTGAATCTTTTCTACCGGAATGTCATCGAGGAAACCGTTTTCTGCGGCGAAGAGCGAGACGCCCATTTCGGCGACGCTGAGCGGTGAAAACTGTTTCTGTTTCATCAGCTCGGTAACGCGCTGACCGCGTTCAAGCTGTTTGCGGGTCGCTTCGTCAAGGTCTGAGGCGAATTGCGCGAATGCTGCCAGTTCGCGGTACTGCGCGAGGGCAAGGCGCACACCGCCGCCCAGTTTTTTGATGACCTTGGTTTGTGCGGCGCCACCGACGCGGGACACGGAAAGACCGGCATTGATGGCGGGACGGATACCGGCATTGAAGAGGTCGGTTTCGAGGAAGATTTGTCCGTCGGTGATGGAAATGACGTTGGTCGGGACGAAGGCGGATACGTCGCCGGCCTGGGTTTCGATAATCGGCAAGGCGGTCAGCGAGCCGGTTTTGCCTTTGACTTCACCCTTGGTCAGGCGTTCGACTTCATCGGCATTAATGCGGGCGGCACGTTCGAGCAGGCGGGAGTGCAGGTAGAAGACATCGCCCGGATAGGCTTCACGACCCGGCGGACGTTTCAGCAGGAGGGAGAGTTGCCGGTAGGCCCACGCCTGTTTGGTCAGATCGTCATAGACGATCAGCGCATCTTCGCCACGGTCACGGAAGTATTCGCCCATCGCGCAGCCGGCATAGGGAGCAATGTATTGCATTGCAGCGGAGTCGGACGCGGTTGCGGCAACGATAATGGTGTTTTGCAGTGCACCGTGTTCTTCCAGTTTACGCACGACGGAAGCGATAGATGAAGCTTTTTGGCCGATGGCAACGTAGATACATTTCACGCCGGTATTGCGCTGGTTGATGATGGCGTCAACAGCGATGGCGGTTTTGCCGGTCTGGCGGTCGCCGATAATCAGCTCGCGCTGTCCGCGTCCGATCGGCACCATGGAGTCAATGGATTTCAGACCGGTTTGCAGGGGTTGTTCAACGGATTGTCGCTCGATAACGCCGGGGGCGATTTTTTCGATGGGCGAGGTTTCGCGGGTTTTGATGTCGCCCTTGCCGTCAATCGGCTGACCCAATGCATTGACGACGCGCCCCAAGAGTTCGCGACCTACCGGAACTTCGAGAATCCTGCCGGTGCAGGTAACTTTGTCGCCTTCCGAGAGGTGTTCGTATGCACCGAGGATAACGATACCGACGCTGTCGCGTTCAAGGTTGAGTGCAAGGCCGTACACACCGCCGGGGAAGGCAATCATTTCCCCCAACATTGCTTGGCGCAATCCCTGTACGCGGGCGACACCGTCGTAAAGGCTGATAATCGTCCCTTCGGCTTTGCTTTCAACCTTGTTGTCGTAATCGGCTATTTTTTCCTGGATAAAGCCGCTGATTTCAGCAGGATTAAGTTGCATTATTCGTTTCCCCTAGTCATCGAGTTTCTGGGCAAATTCAGCCATTCTGCCCCGCAGTGTCTGGTCAATCACCAGCCCGTCGTATTCTATTATCACCCCGGCTATCAGCGCGGCGTCTTCGTGAATGTCCAGCACTACGTCGCGTCCGGTTTTCTTCTGCATCAATGCCTGCAAGGTTTTTTCTTCAGCAGGCGAAAGTGCTTGTGCGGTGGTGATATGCACCATACAGACATCGCTCTTGGCGTAGAACAGTTCGTCGTAAACGTCGGCTATTTCCGGCAGTACGGCGATGCGGTCGTGTTCTTCCAAGAGGCGCAACAGGTTGTTTTCTTCGGCATAAAGTCCGTGTTTGCGCTGTTTTTTCAGCAGTTGTTCCAACCAGCTTTGCAGTTGGGGCAAGAACCCCGGCAATGCCAGGTGTTCCGGCACTTCCGGTGCCTGCATGACGGCTTTGGCCGTATGCAGGAATTGCCGCCATTGTTGTTGCGCCTTGTCATCGCCTGCGTTGGCGAGGATGGCTTTGGCATAAGGACGGGCGACGGTTTTTGACTCGGCCATGATTTACAGTTTCTCGCTCAGTTCATGCAGCAGGCGTTTGTGGTCATCGGCTTTGACTTCACGGCCAATGACTTTTTCGGCACCCTGAATTACCAGTTCGGCGACCTGCCCGCGCAGGGCTTCGCGCGCTTTGCGTTTTTCCTGTTCGAAACTGTCGCGTACTGCCGCGATTTCGCGCTCGCCCGCAGTTTTGGCTTCGGTGCGGGCATCCACAACCAGTTGTTCTGCCTGTTTTTGCGCACGTCCAACGATTTCGGTTGCCTGTGTTTTGGCCTGCGCGATGAGGCGCGCGGTTTCTTCTTCGGCGGCTGCCACGCTGTGTTTTGCCTTGTCCGCCATGCTCAGGCCTTCGGCAATTTTCTGGCGGCGTTTTTCCGTCGCTTCGGCGAAGAGCGGCCAAATGTATTTGTGGGTAAACCACCACAGGACGAGGAATGTGCCGATCTGGCCAATCAGCGTCAGGTTGAGATTCATGTTGCAGACACCTTCCGGCAGTTCGCCGTGATTAGCCGTTCAACGCACTCAGCAGCGGGCTACCGAAGACCAGGATCAGGGCGACGACCACGCCAATCATGGAAACGGCATCCAAAAGACCGGCGATGATGAAGAATTTGACTTGCAGCGGGTTCATCATTTCCGGCTGGCGGGCGCTGCTTTCGATGTATTTGCCACCGAGCAGGCCGAAGCCGAGGGCCGTGCCCAAGGCGGCAAGGCTGAGGATGATCGCGGCAGCGATGACGGTTGCGCCTTGCAGTTGGGCAATAGCGGCGAGTTTTTCCATGGGAACCTCCAGGTTGGTTAAGTGAAAGAAAAAACGAGAATCAGTGGTGCGGTTCGGTCATTGACAGATAGACGACCGACAGCACCATGGCGACATAGGCTTGCAGCACCACAATCAGGATGTGGAAGATGATCCAGACGCCGCCGGGGATAAATTGCACGAACCACGGCAGGAAGGCAATCAGGATGAAGACCAGTTCGCCGGCGAAGAGGTTGCCGAACAGCCGCAGCGAGAGCGAGATGACTTTGGCAAGGTCTTCAACGATTTTCAGGGCGAGGTTGATGGGGTAAAGGACCAGTTGGCCGAGAATGCTTTTGGCTTCAAACGGGTGACCACCCAAGGCTTTGATGAAGCCGAGCGGCTTGTGGTTTTTGAAGAGATAAATGTAGGTCAGGGTGATGACGGTGATTGAAAGCGCAAAGGTGGCATTGGCATCGGTGGATGGGACGATTTTCAGGTGATGGATGCCGAATTGGGCAGCGACGCCGGGCAGGAGGTCAACCGGCATCATGTCCATGACGTTCCAGAGCAGTACCCAGCAGAAAATGGTGAAGGCAAGGGAGCCGATGTCGGCGCGCGATTTGCCGAAAAAGTCCTTGATGGTGCCGTCGATGAACTCGAAGATCATTTCGGCGACGTTGGCACCGAATGACGGTGCTTCGTTGTTTTCGACGTGTTGCAGCGAACGCAGTGCCATCCTGTGCATCCACCAGCAGAACAGGCCGCCGAGCAGGATGGAAAAGAAGAGGGTATCGATATGCAGGGAATAGAAACCTTCGCCAATGCTCAGGTTGGTCATATGGTGATTGATGATTTCCGCAGCGGTTTGTCCGGCCATATGTTCCTCTATTTTTTCAAAATCGCCCAAAAATAGGCGGCGGTGTAGGTTGTGGCGAAGCCCATGAAGACTGCCAGCGGCTGTCCGCATTGTACGAATACGGCACCCAGCACGGCGACCATCAGCCATTTCCGTATTTCTGCCTGCCTGACGGCTTGCAGGAAGCGTTGCGCGGGCAGGACCTCAGGCAAGCGCCAAAATATCAGCAGTGCCTGGGCGGTGGTCAGTAAACAAAGCACACCGCCCAACAGAGCGGATGTTGCTGTTGCCCGCCACGGGCTGAGGAAAATGCAAATCAGCAAAATCGTCAAGATAATGCTCTGTATTTTCAGCAGATATTTCAGGATTTCCTTCATGGGTAGGGCGCGGATTATAAGAGCTTGCCTGACAAGGGTCAACGGATTTCCATATTTCGGTAATATATCCGAAATTTTCTTTTTTATTCTCTGATGTTGATGAATGTGGTTTTCTGTGCGCGATGGGAAAGCACGTGATTATCCTGTCCGGCGGCATTTCAGGATGGCTTGAAGCCCCATTTGGCGAGGATGCCGTCGAGTTCGTCGAGGTTGTTGTATTTGAGGGTCACGCTGCCGCGCCCTTTGTTGTTGTGGCGGATGGCGACTGGGTAGCCAAGGAAGCCGCTCAGGCGGTCTTCCAGTGTGTCAATATTGATATCGCGCGGAGGCGGGCTGGGGGATGCATCCGGGTTTTTCTGTAACTGCCGGACGCGTGCCTCGATTTGCCGCACGCTGTAGCCGCGTTCCAGGGTTTCTGCCAGCAGGCGTTTTTGCTGGGGCGCTGCTAAAGTCAGCATGGCACGAGCATGGCCCATTTCGATATCGTTGTTGTAGAGCGCTTCTTTGACCGGTTCGCTCAATTCAAGCAGACGCAGGATGTTGGTCACCGCTGAGCGCGAGCGGCCGACGAGTTCGGCCGCTTTTTCGTGGGTGAGTTTGAAGTCCTGCACGAGTTGTTGCAGGGCGGTGGCAACTTCCAGGATGTTAAGGTCGCTGCGTTGCAGGTTTTCGATTAGGGCGACGGCGAGTGCCTGCTGGTCGGTGTAGTTTTTGACGACGCAGGGGATTTTGGTGAGGCCGGCGATGCGGCTGGCGCGGAAGCGGCGTTCGCCGGCGATGATTTCGTATTGGCCGTCGCTGATGGGACGCACAACGAGTGGTTGCAGGATACCGTGCTCGGCGATGGATTGGGCAAGTTCTTGCAGGGCGGCGTCGTGGAAGACTTTGCGCGGCTGGTACACGCCAGCGCGGATTTTGGCGGCGTCAATTTGTTTCAGGGCTTCGAATTCGGGCTGGGCGATAACGTCTCGGGCGGCTTCGCCCAAGAGGGATTCGAAGCCGCGTCCGAGGCCGCCGCGTTTGGGTTTTTGCATGGTTTTTCCTTATTGTCCGAGGCGTTGTTGGAGTTCGGCGGCAATTTCGCGGTAGGCGACGGCGCCTTTGGCATTGGTGTCGTATTGCACGATGGGCAGGCCGTAGCTGGGCGCTTCTGCGAGGCGCACGTTGCGCGGCACCACGGTCGTGAACATCAGGCCTTTCAGGTAGGATTCGAGGCTGTCCGAGACGTCGCGGGTGAGGCGCGAGCGGTTGTCATACATGGTGCGGATGAAGCCGGCGACACGCAGGTCGGGGTTGACGGTTTGGCGCAGTTGGCCGACGGTGTCGAGCAGGGCGCTGACGCCTTCGAGCGCAAAGTATTCGCACTGGATGGGGACAAGGACGTAGTGCGCGGCAACGAGCGCGTTCACGGTAAGCAGGTTCAGGGTTGGCGGGCAGTCGATGAACACCCAGTCGAAGCGTTCCGCCCAGCCGTGGATGTGTTTTTTCAGCAGGGCGTGGCGCATGTTTTCGCGGAAGAGCGCTTCGTCTGAGCCGGTCAGGTCGGCGTTGGCAGGCATCAGCCAGATGCGCGAGTTGTCGCAATAGAGGCAGGTGTCTTCGACGCCGCGTGTGCCGAGCATGACGTCCATCACGCCGTGCTCGACGCCGCGCCGGTCTACGCCGCAGGCGACGGTGGCATTGGCCTGCGGATCCATGTCAATCAGCAGCACGTCCGCGCCGCTTTCGGCAAAGACGGCAGCGAGGCTGACGGCAGTAGTGGTTTTGCCGACGCCGCCTTTCTGGTTGGTGATGGCGATGATGCGGCTCATGCGTTCCCCCGCCGGATGTCAAGCAGTACCCGTTCGGCATCAAGATAGGGCACTTGCAGCGGATGGGCGGCATGCAGCGTGAAGCCTGCGGCCTCGACGTTTTCTGCTTCGCGCCCTTTCATCAGTAACCAGCGGCTGTGTGCGCCGCCGAAGTGCGCGGTCATTTGCACAAAGGCAGTTGCCGAGGTGAGGGCGCGGCTGATGATGACGTCTTGCGGTGCGCCTCGCCAGTCTTCTGCCCGCTGGGCAGCGACCTGCACATTTGGCAACTGTAATGCTGTCGCCGCCTGACGGATGAAGGCGGCTTTTTTACCGTTGCTTTCGACCGCCAGCACGGCAAGCTGCGGCCGCATCACCGCCAGCAGCAGCGCGGGCAGTCCGGCGCCAGAACCAATGTCGGCCAGTGTGTGCGCATCTTCGAGATAGGGAACGACGGCGAGGCAATCCAGCACATGACGCGGCACTTGTTGCAGCGGGTCGCGCACGGCGGTGAGGTTATGCACGGCGTTCCAGCGGTTAAGCAGGGTCAGGTATTGCGCGAGTTGCGCCCGCTGTTCAGGCGAGACGGCAAACGGCAGTGCGTCCAGCCCGCGTTCCAGCAGTTCCAGGGCAGCTTGTGGCAGCATCAAGCGACCTTGTTGCGGAAAAATTCCAGCAGTAGGCCGACGGGGCGACCGGTGCCACCTTTCGGCGTGCTGCCCTTGAAGGCACTGCCGGCGATATCAAGATGCGCCCAGGGATAATCCACGAAGGCCGAGAGGAAAGCAGCGGCTGTGACCGCGCCTGCTTCGCGCGAGCCGGAAATGTTCGGCAAGTCGGCAAACGGGCTTTTCAGCATGTCGCGGTAAGCGGGGTCAAGCGGCATTTTCCATGCCAAATCGCGCGCGGCTTCGCCAGCGGCAAAGAGCGCATCGGCAAGCGCGTCATCGTTCGCGAAGAGGCCGCTGCGCACACCGCCGAGGGCGACCACAATCGCGCCGGTCAAGGTCGCCATATCAATCACCGCCTGCGGTTTGTAACGCGCGGCATAGGTTAGGGCGTCGCATAAAATCAGGCGGCCTTCGGCGTCGGTATTGAGCACTTCCACCGTCTTGCCGGACATCGACGTCAGAATGTCGCCGGGGCGGATAGCGTTGCCGTCCGGCATATTTTCGACAGCGGCAACCAGGCCGACCACATACAGCGGCAACTCCGCCTCGCACAGGGCTTTCAGCGCGCCAAACACCGCTGCTGCGCCACCCATGTCGCCTTTCATCTCGTCCATGGCCGCCGACGGCTTGATCGAAATCCCGCCGGTGTCGAAAGTCACGCCCTTGCCAACCAGCACAAACGGCTGCGCGTTCTGCGCATTGGCGGGGCGGTATTCAAAGACGATAAAACGCGGCTCGTTGGCGCTACCCTGTGCCACACCGAGTAACGCCCCCATACCAAGCGCCTCAATCTCCTTACGTTTCAGCACTTTTGCCGACAGTGGCGCATATGCCTTGGCCAGCGCCTTGGCCTGATCGCCCAGCCATGCCGGGGTGCAGACATTCGGCGGCGTGTTGACCAGATCACGGGTAAACGCGGTACCCAGCGCCCAGGCATGGGCGAGTTCCAGCGTTGCCTGCACCTCAGCCTTTTCCAGACGGTCGCAGACAAACAACCATTCATGTTTACGCGCTTTGCCTGCATCCGACTTGAACGCATCGAAGCGATACGCCGTGTACGCTGCCGCGCGCGCCATCACATCCGCTGCGTGCGCACCATCGCCGAGCAGCAACCCGACCTTGCCCCAGCCGGACTCATCTGCCAGTGCCTGCACGGCTGCCGTTGCGCGTTCCAGCGCCGCATCCGAACCGTCATGACGCACCACGATCACACGCGCTGCCGCCACATTGGGCACGTTTACAAACAGACGCGACGTTCCGTCCTTGGGCGGGAAATTACCCGCATCACGCTGCGCGGCAAAAAAACCGCCTGACACCGCATCCAGTGCGGCGAGGCGGGCAGAAAACGCACCATCGGCAGCCACGGACACCGCCAACACATCCGCCGCCAACTCGGCAGGCGCACACACCTTCAAAGAAAATTTCATCAACGGAAACCTCGATAATTCGGCTAAACTGCGCGGAAAACGCGCCAAAAAGAGGCGTGAAGCATAGCACAAACCCCGCTCACCATGCCGATACTCTACCGCTACCTCATCCGCGAAACCCTCGCCGTATTCCTCGCTACCAACCTCATCCTCCTCGCCATCCTCCTCAGCTTCCGCCTTTCCACCCTGCTCGCCGCCGCCGCCGGCGGCAACATGGCGTTCAGCGCCGTGTGGCAACTCGTCGGCCTGCAAGCGGTGCGCTTCCTCGTCGTCCTCATGCCCATCGCCTTCATCCTCGCCGCCGTGATGACCCTCGGCCGCCTCTACCGCGACCAGGAAATCAGCGCCATCCTCGCCTGCGGCATCGCCCCCCACCACCAGACCCGCGCCCTCCTCCTCTGCGCCGTGCCCATCTGCCTGCTGCTGCTCGCCCTCAGCCTTGCCCTCCTGCCCGCCGTCTATCGCGGTCAGGAAGGCTTGCGCCAGCAGGCCCAGCAAGAAGCGGGCATGATCCTCTTCACCCCCAACACCTTCCGCCGCCTCGATGACGGCACCATCGTCCACACCGGCGCCATCGAAAATGGCGAACTGCGCGACTTCTTCATCGCCCGTCAGGAACCCGACGGACACAGCATCATCCTTGCCGACAGCGGCCGACTCGGCGGCAGCGAACAAGAACGCCACCTCTACCTTGAACATGGCCGCCGCCTCGCCTGGACGGATAACCACGATCCCACCCGCACCACCCTCTTCACCTTCGACAACGCCGACCTGCGCCTGCCCGGTGCCAACGCCCTCCCCGGCGAAAACACCCGCTTGCGCAACGTCCCGACCAGCGAACTTGGCGCCAGCCCTGAACACCTCAGCGAGTGGCAGACGCGCAGCAACCCCGCGCTCGCTCTCATCATCTACACCCTCTGCCTGCCGCTCCTCGCGCGCAGCCAGCCGCGCCAGGGCCGCTATCAGAAAATCCTGCCCGCCTTCATCGGCTTTGCCCTCTACATCAACCTGCTTGACCTCGCGACCGTCGCCATCCGCAAACACCAACTCGCGCCGCTACCCGGCAGCTACTGGCTGCACGGCGCCGTCCTCGCCCTCATCCTCATCGCCTGGTACCGCCACACAAGGAGAGCCTGATGCTGACCCGCTTCGACCGCTACCTGCTGCGCACCATCCTCATCACCACCCTCATCACCCTCGTCTTCCTCCTCAGCGTTGACCTCATTATCCAAATCTCGGCCGAAGCGGACGACCTGGGTCGCGGCCACTACACCCTGCGCGTCCTCCTCATCCAGCAACTCCTCGTTTTATCGGAAAAACTCATCCTCTTCACCCCGGCCGCCGTCCTTGTCGGCACCATCATGGGCCTCGGCCAACTCGCCGCGCAGAACGAAATCGCCGTCGTCCGTGCAGCGGGTATCTCGCGCCTGCGTCTCGCCCGCGCCGGACTGCTGCTCGCCTTCACCATCGGCGTGCTCAACATCGTCAACGGCGAAACCCTCGCCCCGCAACTCGCCGCCAAAAGCCGCCTCATCCACCACCTCGCCCTCGGCGAAGGCGCAGAAACCACCACCGCCCAGGGCATCTGGCTCAAACAGCGCGACACCATCATCCACATCGGCGCCCTGAACCCCGACGGCAGCCTGCAACACCTGCGTTACTACCAGGCCGATGCCGACCACATCACCATCACCGAAGCCGAGCGCGCTACCTACGTCGCCCCCGACTGGCAGCACGACAACCCGCGTCGCTATCGCACCAGTGCAGAAAACACAGAAACCCTGCCAGCGCCTGCGCGCTGGGAAAACGGCGCGACCCCGGCAGACCTCAAAAGCCTTGCCGCCATCGGTTCGGCGGAAACCCTGCGCGAACTGCACACCCTGACCCGCTTCATGGCGGCAAACGGCCTGAACCACCGCCAAGAAAGCCTCAAATACTGGCAACGCCTGCTCACCCCGCTGACCACAGCGGCAATGGTGCTCCTGGCACTGCCCTTCGCCTTCGGCAGCAACCGCAGCGGCCAACAGGGCACCCGTCTCGTCATCGGTATTCTCCTCGGCGTCGCTTACTACGTCACAAGCGGTGTCATCGCCAACCTTGCCCTGCTGCTCCACTGGCCGCCGCTGCTCGGCGCCACCTTGCCCATCCTCCTCTTTACCGTGCCGGCCTTTATCGTGCTGGCGCGACAATAACGCCCCATCCTGACCGCCTATGAAATCTCTCTCCCTCACCGCCCTCACGCTCAGTCTTGCCGCCCATGCCGATCACGTCTGGCTGCACGACGGCGAAGCCATCATCCGTGCCGAAATTGCCGCCGATGACGCCGCCCGCGCGCGCGGCCTGATGTACCGCCCCTGGCTGGCGCCGGGAACAGGGATGCTTTTCCTCTTCGACCCGCCGCAGCCTGTTTCCTTCTGGATGAAAAACACCCTGATCCCGCTGGACATCCGCTACTACGACGCGGCGGGCAACCTCACCGCCTACCACCTCGCCACCCCCTGCCGGCGTGAACCCTGCGCCCTTTACCCCGGACGCGGCAATGTCGCCTACGTCCTCGAAACCCGCGCCCGCTACCGCCTCACCCCGCCGATACAGCCACTGCGCCTGGCTGCCATCCCGCCCGAGCGGTGATAAACAGGACTGCGGCATGAAAGGCCGCATGGACCGCCTGCGAAACGGCGCATACGCAGGATATGGGCATTGGCCTGGGGATGATGACCTTCATGCCGGCGGCTGCGGCACCGCGTTCCGCCGTCCCTGCCGGTCGTTAAAAAACCCCGCCTGCGCGGGGTTTTTCATTACTGCAACCGCTTCCGCATCAGGAACAGCACCGCCGCGTACAGCGCGAGCAGGGTGAAAATAATCGTGTTGCCGAGGCGGGCGTAGGGCGTCAGCCCCGCATATGGCTGCACTTCGCCGCTGAGTACCGCCCGCTCGAAGCGCGGCAGGCGCGCTTTGATGCGTCCCGTGGCATCGAGCAGCACCGTGTAGCCGTCGTTGGTCGCCCGCGCCATCTCCCGCCCCATTTCGCGGCTGCGCATCTGGTTCATCTGCAAATGCTGGTCGGCGGCGATGGAATCTTTGAACCACGCATCGTTGCTGACGTTAATCAGGTAATCCGCCTGCGGCAGGGCGTGGCGGATGTCGCGCCCGAACGCCGCTTCATAGCAAATCGACACCCCGGCGCGGTATTGGCCGGTGAAAAGCGGCGGCTGCACCGCTTCGCCGCGCGCGAAGTTGCTGTACGGAATATCCACATATTTCTCGAAGACGCTCAACCAGTTGCGCAGCGGGATGTATTCGCCGAAGGGCAGCAGGTGGTGCTTGTAGTAGTGCCCTTTGCCGTCGCCGAGCGCGAGAACCGCGTTGTAGAAAATGTCTTTGGATAAGTCGCCCGCCGGGATGCCCGTGACCAGCGTCTGCCCGCGTTCCTTGAAATAGCGGTCGAGCTGGTCGAGATCCGCGCGCAGCTGCTCCTCCATGAAGGTGAACGCCGTCTCCGGCAGCACCACCACGCTCTCCTCGCGGTCGATGGCGAGGGCGATGTAATCCTGCAAATGCCGCTCCATCATCCCCGGCGCGAATTTGGTGGACTGCTCGATGTTGCCCTGCACCAGCGCGACGGAAAACGGCGTGCCCACCGGCGCGACAAAAGAAAAAAGACCGGTCGCGCTTGCCGCCGCATAAAGGGCAACCGCCGCCGCCGCCACCCGCCACGAACGCGACAAGCAGGCGCGCGCCAGGAGCGAGGCGATGAGCATCAACAGCAGCGACAGCACGAAGACCCCGCCGAGCGGCGCGAGGCCGTCCAACGGTGTGTGCAGCGCCGTGTAGCCGACCGACAGCCACGGAAAACCGGTCAGGACATAGGCGCGCAACAATTCCGCCGCCACCCAGAGCAGCGGAATCAGCAGCACCCGCCGCCAGCCGCCCGGCGCGCTGAGACGGCGCAGCAGCCAGCCGGCGGCGAGACCGTAAAGCGACATGAACAGCACCAGCAGCACATTGGCGAGGATGGCGAACGGCAGCGGCGCGCTGCCGTAGTAATAAAGGCTGATATAGACCCAATAGAGGCCGCTGGCGAAAAAACCGAGGGCGAACAGCCAGCCGTACAGGAGCGGGCGCTGCCGCGTCGGCTGCTGCCACAAGTAGCAAAGCGCGGTGAGCGGCACGAGCGCCGCCCAGCCAAGCGGGAACGGCGCGAAAGCAAAGGTGAGAAGCACGCCGGCAAGCGGCGCAAGCAGCAGATACCACATAGGGAAGCCCCGGAAAAAGAAAGGCGCGCATTATAAGGGGGCTTTGCACGGGCAACCGCGAGGCGGTGCCTCCCGCTTCCCGCCAGGCGGGGCAAATACCGGGACGCCGGCAGGCGGCGGGAGGGAAGAGCCGCCTGCGCGGCGTCATTTCCGGGTTGTCGTGTGCGCAGTCCTTTGCCGGTTGAGCGGTTTTGACTTGCTATGGGACCGGCGGCGTTTCAGCGGTAAAACAAGCCCGCATCCGGCACCTTGCCGCCGGTGATTTTCGCGTTCAGTGCGTGTAATTCGGTGTAGAAGTTGAGCAGTTCGCTGTCGATACTCGCGGCGGGGATAGCGGCGAAGCGCGAATACGGAATGGCGGCGGCGAGCGCATCCTGCGGGAAGGGCAAGTATTTCGCCGCGAGTTCGGCGGTCTCCTGCGGATGCGCCTTGCTCCAGGCAACGGCGGCGGTAAGGTCGTCATTAAGAACGGCGATGAAGTCTTTGTTCTTGCTGATGAAATCATCGGTAAAAAGCAGCCCGGCGATAGGCACACGCGGCGCGATGGCGAAAGCCTCGCCCCACAGCTGCTGCACGTCCAGCGCACGGGCGAACGTTTTGCCTTTTTCCTTGCCCTTGATTTGCGCGAGGCTCAAAAGCGGTTCGGGCAGCATGGCGCAGTCCACTTTGCCGCCGAGCAGCATCACCAGCGCTTCCGGCGGGGTTGCGGTGTAGTGAATATTGGCAAATGCGAGTCCCGCTTTTTTGTAGAGGATTTGCAAAAGCAGGTCGGGCATGTCGTTCTTGAAGGGGATGACGACGCTGTGCCCGGCGAGGTCGGCAAGGCTTGTTATCAGCGGTTTGCCGTCCGTGACCGGTGCGGCGATATAGTTCAGCCCTTCGCTCATGATGTTGAACAGCTTGACCTTTTTGCCCTGATTGTAGAGGTTGGCGGCGACATAGCTCGGCACGATGGACGCGGCAATGTCACCGTTGAGCAATCCGGCGCGGAGCTGATCGGGGCTGCGCCAGACCTGCACGTCAAACGGGCGGATGTCTTTCGCCTTGCCGTCACGCGCGGCGATGGCCAGCAGCACGCTCGGCGTGACCGGCGGCCCCCACAGGGTGAGCTTGTCGGCTGTTTGCGCACGCAACGGCAGGGACAGGGCAGCAAGCGCGCCGGTTGTGGCACTGATGAATTGTCGTCTTTTCAGCATGTTATCGTCTCCGGTGTTGTTGAGAATGTTTATTGTATGACAATAGCCGCGTTTTTTTGTTACCCCGTGAGGTTTGCCATGAATACCGAACTGTGTCTGGTGCTGACGACGGTTGCCACGCGCGATGAGGCCGAACGGCTGGCGGATGCCCTCTTGACGGCGCACCTTGCCGCCTGCGTGCAGTTTGAAACAATAGAAAGCCGCTATTGGTGGCAGGGCGAGCTGTGCCGCGATGATGAGGTGCGGCTGGTGATCAAGACGGCGCGGCACCGCTATGCGGCGGTGGAGGCGCTGCTCCTGGCGCAGCATCCCTATGATTGCCCGCAGATTGTCTGCGTGCATGCCGATGCCGCCGGCGCCGCTTATTTGGCGTGGGCGGAAGCAGTACTGCACACGGCGACATAGCAGCCGCCGGTGGAAAACCGGTAGCCGAATCGCCGAAAAAATAATGACACGACCCGCCGAAATAGGGTTAATAGCGGGCAGAAGCCTGCCTTACTTCTTCTTGTTGTTACTGTTTTGGACGCTTTAACTATTAAAGGCTTCTGCCGCAATTTGTACATTGGCCATTTCCAGTAATACGGCAGCACCGGGTACTTTGGCTTGTTTTTCTTCTGACATTTCCTAATCTCCTTGTTTGGGTTTGATAACTTGGTCAACAAAAAAACGTATATCATGCCCCTTTCTATCAGGGCAAGATATTGCTTCCAGCCAAGGCATACGTTGTCCACCAAGGCCGAATCCTGTTTCAAAGGCATACCATGTTTTGCTTGCCATAAGCACATCCGTTTCCATGTCGTAAATATTGATGGTCGCACCTGCTATCCATTCTTCCCTATCCTTGAGGTCAATAATGGGAACGTATTCCACCGCGTAACGCGATGGTTTCCCTTTTACGGGACTTCTCAATATAACCCTTGGGTCTTCACGCACCGCATCGTCCGGATACCAATATCTGCGATAACGGCCATAGGGCTGCTTCACATCCACATAGCGATAGCCGGAAAAGATTTCTTCATCCGGGGCAAGATCAAAGGCATGTCCCCAATAGCGCTTTTCCGCTGTGTGCCTGCCGGGGCGCGTATCATAGATGAACAGTCTCCCCCGTTTGTCTGAGCCTTTTTCCTTCACTTCCCACATTAAGTAATCTTTTATATAGTCCATTTCAGATGATTCCCATGCTAAAGCGGCTCTTTCCCACATGGGATCGAAGAAGTCAAGATCAGATGATTCTGGAACCACATTCAGCAATGTGATGCCTTCAACGTTTTCCGCCGTGTGGTAAATTTTCTCGCCGGCGGTTTTACAGCGCTCGTCAAAAATAGCGCGCGCTTTTGCGTAGCGTGTTTCGTAGGCGGTTTGTTCTTCTTTGACTTTTTCATCTTCTTCAAAGAGCGGCAGGATAAAAAATGTCGGGGTTGCGATGCAGGCACAGAAGATGGCGACAAACCGGTAACCACCCGCAGGGATGAGCTTGCAGATGGCAAAGATGATGATGGCAAGCAGCACCAGCATCCCGCCCCAGTAACTCCAATAGATGAATTGCATGATGTCGTAGATGGTGATCATCCTGTCTCTCCTTCACTGCGCGGATACAACAAAGCACCACCGCCCACAGCGCCGCTGTGTGTGATGGTGCTTGGTTGCCGGGTCATCGTGGATGACCGCTGCCGTCGTAGCCGGGTCATGTTGCCTCCTTGTGAAGCAGTTGACGATGGCGGAACGGTAGCATTGCGGTCAAGCAGATGTAAAGTCTTGCCAAGATTTTATCGTTGTGTTGTTCTTGTTTTTCGTTGCATACGGAAATTCCTATGCGGCTTCGGGGCAAATCATGGCAAACATGCATAGGCATCTATACTTCTCGCTGCGAGACGGGTAGATACCTATTGCGGGGAGGGGTAGTTAGGATAGGACGACCATTTGAATCACGCACACACGGTCTGGCGAAGCTATCTCGCTCAAAGAGACGGTGCCAGCGGTATTTTGTTAATCAGGTTGCTATCGTTCGGGCTGATCGGGTTATTTGCATTGATACCGCGTTGATCAAATGTACTCATAGCCTGCACCAGGTTCTGCGCATGATGCAAGGCCGTTTGGTCAACAGCATCCGTCGATATACCAACCGGGGTGGTGCTGTTTGCCATCAGTTGGTTATATTTTCCCCCGGAAAAATCGGCAACATTTACCGCCACGCTGTTCATACCGTTATTTCTGCTGTTAACCCCACGATTTTCCTGCGCGACGAAGCGGTCAATATCGCTGTCGCTATGCACGGTGCCATCGGCAAATTGCACTTCATTGATACGGTAATGGTGGTAAGCAGGGTCGTCGGTATAGAAAAAGTTCTGCACGGTAATGCTGTCCGTGCCGTTTTTATGGCGGATCAGCAAGTCCTTACCTTGGCGCAGATAGTGAATATCTTCTGCTGTGATGCCGGAGCCGAAGCGCAGGACATCCCAAGAGGCTCTAAGGTAGATGGTACTTTTCATTGCCTCGCGCTCAATAATGGTGTCATGTCCATCGCCCGGAGAGAATTCATAGATTTCGTTCTCAAAAGAGCCGTAGATGGTGTCATTACCCTTGCCGCCATGTAAGGTGATCACGGATTCTCCTCTTGGCGGTGCAACTGCACCTACACCATCGCCATAATGATGAAATCCGGTGCTGCCAAATACACTCAGCGTGTCATCACCATCGCCACCATCGCCATACAGCGGGTAGGCTGCATCCACCATTGTGTTGCACAATATCATTAAATTATCGTTACCGCTGCCTCCATAGAGTTTGCCCATGCCTTTCAACGTGTCATTCCCATCACCGCCGTATAATTCGCCGTCACCGCTGAGCGAATCATCGCCCGCATCACCGTAGAGACGATTATTTATTCCGTTTTTTGCCCTGATGATGTCATTACCACCACCACCGTGGATGGTAATGTTTGGAATACTGGTTTCGATGGTATCGGCACCATTCGTTGTTACTATCAGTATGGCAGATAATTTCTTGCGATCCCATTCGCTGTCATCAGCGAATATGATTTTACTGATGGGAGAACCTTCGCTGAACTGCGAAGAGACGCGGATAGAATCGTTACTGCCCTTGCGGGTGAGGAGCATGTCGCCATCCTGCTCGCGCATTGTGATTTCATCAGGGGTAACATCTGTAAAGCGGATTACGTCATTACTTAAATCCCTAGTCCATCTGCCCCAAATATAATCCTGCCCCCAGCCTTTGGCAAAAACAAACACGTCATCACCGTCGCCGCCCGTCATCGTGTCATTTCCACTGCCGCCGATAAGGGTGTCATTGCCTTCACCTCCGTCAATTCTGTCATCACCGCTGCCGCCGTCAATCATGTCGTCACCGTCGCCGGCATCAATTGTGTCGTTACCATCACCGCCATTGATCGTGTCATCTCCCGCACCGCTGGTGATAGTGTCGTTGCCGGCATAACCATCAATCCTGATACCCTGATCGCTCGTATTCACCAGTACATCATCATATTCGCTGCCTTGCGTCATGAGGGGTGCCAAAAAGACATCATCCAATTTCATGGTTTGCCCATCACCCAATCGGATGGATTCCACGCCACAATAAGGCTGGTCTTTGGAGAATCGATTGATGACCGTGACGGAAGCGCGATTATCTTTGGTGGCAACAACCAAATTGTTTTCCAATTTGCGGAAGCTCAATTTATCAAGGCTTGTGATGTTTTTGAACCACAACGTATCAACATTGCCTTTGGTTTCATCACGATCGATAATCGTGTCATGCCCGAAAGCTCCGGAGAAAATATAAGTGTCATTGCCCAAACCGGGTGAAGGTGTCGAAGAATACTTGTCGGATCCGAATGGTTGATCCGCATGTTTGCTGTCCCGATATTGATAGTACCCTTTATAGATACTGTCCGGCGTATTCCAGTACAGGCTGTAATAACCGCCGGAAAGAATATCATCCCCCGTGCCACCTTCCAGGGAATCATCGCCTTCGCCGCCTTGCAGGATGTCATTGCCCGCACCGCCGCGCAGATAATCATTGCCGGCAAAGCCGCGAATTACATCATTCCCATCCGTTTGCGCGACATCCAGTTGGCGTTGCAGCAACTCGGAGATGCTCATCTTGCTGCCGTCCTTGAAGGCAAGTGTGACTTCGCCATAGTAGTTTCCGCTTAAGCCATTGTCAATCGTCAACTGTCCCGCATCGCCAAAATTCAAGAGCAGGTCATTTGAAATACCCGGCTTGGGCGTAATGGTAAAATAATGTTTGTTTACCGTATCAAATTTCAAATAGTATTGATCCTGTCTTGCCCATTGAGAAAAAGCATCCCTGAAAGGAATACGGTCATCCACATTCAAAACAAAAGCCCTGTCTTTTGGCAACATCCCATTTTGGTCATCCCGAAGAGAGCCGACAAGATAATCCCCTCCTTTTTCAAGAGAAGGAAGATGAGCCGACAACATATAGCGGATTTCACTGAATGTATCTTTCAGCTTTCCGTGTGGCGTGGAAAGAAGCATTTCCGGATCAAAGAGAGAATAATCATCAACGCCTGTAACCGTATCATCAAAATCTTTGCGGACAACCTGCACCTGATCCGGAGTAACAGGTATATCCATTTGAATGGTGACATTTTTCAGAGGCGTATATGTACCATCGGCTATACGCAGATGATCGGAACCCATATTTTCACCAAGAATAACCGTATCGTTATCGCCGACAATATAGGTATCATCACCTGTGCCGCCGGCAAGAATATCGGCACCATCACCGCCATTCAGCGTATCGTTGCCATCGCCGCCGTCCAGCCGGTCATTACCTTCGCCGCCATCCAATGTGTCATTGCCATTATCGCCGTTCAGCCGGTCATCACCTCCGCCTCCATTAAGCAGATCGTCGCCATTACCACCCGCTATTTCGTCATTTCCGTCATTGCCATACATTCTGTCATTTCCGGCTCTGCCCGCCATAATATTGTCGTAGGCATCGCCTTCCATCACATCATCACCATCCGTTCCTTGATGCAGCAGTTTGTTGACCTCTGCGGATGACAATACACGGCCATCAGCAAATTCCCATTGCGTAATGGAGCGCGCATCCAATACACCTTCTCCGGAAAACTGATCTTTAATTAGAATTTCATTTTCTGTGCCCAATTTACGCATCAGTAAATCCCTGCCGTTTATTCTAGAAAAGCGGATATCTTCTAAAGAGCAGTCCTCCAAGCGAATGCGGTTTTCCGACTGATTATCATAAATCGTGTCTTTACCCCAACTGCCTTTGAAGACATAAATATCTGCGCCGTCCTCACCTCTGAGGACATCGTCATCTTCACCACCATACACGGTGTCATTACCTTCACCACCGTCAAGATAATCATTGCCTTCACCACCATATAGCGTATCGTCGCCAAGGCCACCATACGCCTTGTCATTACCGCTGCCTGTATTAATGGTGTCATTACCAGCCATACCCTTAACTTGATCATCCCCCCCATAAGTGGCAATATAGTTATCTTCATCATTTCCAGTAATTATATCGTTATCATGCATCACTACTTTAAGTAATGAATTCATTTTTGCATCTGGTAACATTTTTGCATCATTTATAATACTTTGCTTAATGTCATATAGTAAAGTTCCATTATCGATAATAGAGCCACTAACCGTATTAATTAGAAAATCATGAATTTCTTCTGCCGACATCATACCGCTGGTAAAAGCTTGCAATAATTGCTGATTTACTTTGGCCATATCTGCCCGCCATACATTTTCATCCTGATAAAAATCTACCGCACCATAAAGCGCTTTATAGTGTGTCTGGCTGGCGAGTTGGCGATAAACCATATTATGCAACTGTTTGTAAGCCGTTTTTATCCAGTCACCATTACGCCAGTTCAGCTCTCTCTCATCAGCAACCGAACCCCAGAAAGCTTCCAAGATGGCTAATCGACCGGCATCCGCATACACGCCACGGCTACCAGGAGTTACATTTTCTTTTCCCGTCCAGCGCGCCATGATTTGATCCGTCAGCACATGACGGGTAGCGGGATCCTTTTCCTGCACAAATTGTGTGACCAGCTTTTGCAGCGTTCCCGTTTTATCCAGCGCCATCGCATAGCGCAACGGATAGACATTGCCGAATCCTTTGGCATCGGGCAAGGCAGAGATTTCTGCCGGGATTTCCACATCCCTCCCTTGCTGGTTCTCCACAGGTACGCTGTGGACCGGGTCGTTGTCAAACCATAACGTATGGATATCACCAGGTGTGCCGTCTGCGCGGGTGAAATGCCCGATTTCACGGTGCCTGATGTTGTTCCCATCCCAAAAACCATTTTGATAATCCAGATGGATTTCCGCAATACCGTGCGCTTACAGAGTATTCAATTCCCCGATATTAACGACACCATTGCTATTCTTATCCTGCCAAATGCGCAGGCGATGATAAATCGCGTCTTCAGCAGTGATTTTACCGTCAGCATTGCTATCCCATTCCGCTAATGCCTCAAAACCATTTTCGGCAACCTTACCGTTGTTCAGCGTCGTTTCCGAACCGAAGAGTTCTGCGCCGCCATCAATATGGCCGTTATTGTTACGATCCAGCACAAGGAAACCGTCACCGGGTGCAAGCCAAGCCGTCTGCTCGGCAAAGCCGCTGTTATCCAAATCAAAGTGCACACCAACTCTGCGCGGCAGAGTATTGACTTGGCCATCCCCATCCAGATCCAAAGAAAGGGAATCTTTGAAAGGGGGCGAGGCTGGTGGCGGTTCTGGTGGGGGAACTTCTTCTTGTTCGACTTCTAGCGTAATCCCTAAATCACCGTTTTTCCTATAATCAATAATAGTCAGCTTTCCGTTAATTGTCAGATTACTGCTAATTATTCCATTGCCCGGCCATTCGTAAGTATTTCCATATTGATCTCTAAATACATTATCGCCTTTCTTCAATATAGCTTTAGACAATAATTTTCCATTGAGAAAAACTCTGCCTTTACCATCCGAGTCCAATATGGTGTCTTCTTCATCCACTTCATATGTATCATAGCCGTCACCCCCATTTAATGAGTCTCTGCCACCATTACCTACCAAAGTATCGTTATCGTCCTCCCTATATAATTCATCATTACCATCATCACCATAAAGATGATCATCACCCTTGCCACCTTTCAGGATATTTTTAGCATCATCATCTTTGCCTTGTTCATCATAGCCACCATAGAGGTAATCGTCACCGGCGCCGCCAAAGAGATAGTCTTTCCCCCTGCCACCATAAAGATAATCTGTGCTAGTATCATCTTCACCCTTTTCATCATCAGCGCCGTATAAATAGTCAATACTGGTATCACCATAAATCGTGTCGCTACCTTTGCCGCCATATGCAGAGTTAGTTGACGATATGTCTCCTACATACCCATAATCCATTATCCCTACATACTCTTTAGGACGCATATAGCCCGTGTATAGGACATCATTGCCGGCACCACCATACAAGGTATCATTACTACCTGCGCCTACCAGCAAATCTTCCTTATCACCACCGATAAAATTATCGGCATCTTTCTCACCAAGCATAAGCTGTGTTTTAGCTGAATCCAGAGGTTTTGCAGATGTGTTATTTACATTATCTGCTGAAACTGTCCATTGTTCCTTTTCATAAAAAACATTAAGATCTACTCCTTTGAAATCTTTTCTACCAACCAGATCCTCTCCTTCGATTCCTTCAAAATTCTCTTTATTTTGAGCACCTGCGCGGGAATATTTTGTTAGCCAAAGATCGGAATAATGACGTGATCTTTCTGTTACATCAGGCAGCCCTGTATGTTTGGCTAATGTATATTGCAGAGCATTAGAGTTTTCTTTATTCTTAAAGAAATATCCCGTTTCTTCTTTAAACTTGTAATCTAAAGTTTGGTAGTAATACCACTCAATCATTTGGGCAAAAACAGCGTTTTTCTTAAGCAGATTATCATTGAGCGTCGTTATCTTATTCATATCAGATGCTAAATGCTCTAAAATGGGATAAGAACGAATAAAAGTGCCATAATTTGAATTATAACCACCAGCATCTTGTTTAACAACAATAGTCATGAAATCCGGGTTATCATTGAATTCAGGCGACTCAGATGCAAAAAGTTTTGTGGATGTAAAAAATTCTAATGAATTTGGTAACTTGCTGACAGCTTGTCTAAAGTTTTCATTTCGCAGAAGTGCTTGTAATAAAATTATTGAGTGCCTACCAAGTTTATCTAGAGTTTGATTACCAACCGTTATTTTTGTATCTCCTCCTGAAATGTTTTCAGCAAATGGGCGCAACGGTCTTATAAGATTCAGTATCTCTCCATCTAAGTACCAATGCTTAATATTATGCTCTCGCGCCAATTGATTCTTTATAAGGATGGATTTTAATTCTTCTATCTTGTCATCTTTTTTAGTGGGATCTTCACGCCGCTCTAGTTCATACTTTGCAATTTCCTGAGTAGATATATATGAATAATTAGCGTATTCTTCAAAATCAGAATTATGTTCATTATTATCTTTTATATATTTATATAATCCCATTATTACATAGACGTCTATAGCACTATATCTAAATGGTGCCATGTCGAATGTATAAGCAGGCTTATTAAACAAGATTGCCATAATAGAAGCCAAACCACCTCCTAATGAATGGCCTGTAAAAGACAATTCAGCCTTAGGATATTTCTTTATGGTTTCTAAAGTCAATTTAAATGCCTGACTGATCTGCTCAGAGCCTATCCCAAGCCCGGCAGGGATATTTGCCTCTATAAAATCTTTCAATAAGTCTTCGTTAGCACCGGCAAAAGATATAACTATTTTATTATCTTTTTTATAAACACCTGCTGAAAATCCCGTTACTGAATCATCGTCTAACCATTCTAGTTCTTCAAATCCTTCAGGTATGAACATTCTATTTTGAGGCTTTCTATCATAAGCACGTGCAGCTAACTGCGCGTATTCATTAACTTTTTCTTTATTAGCCATAATTAAGACCCCTCTGTAATAAGCAAAAAATCAACATTCAGAAAGATAACCTTGATCTATTATAATCTTGCGGTGTTTAATAAGTGTGAGATCTCCTTTTCTGTTTTTAGAAATTTTATCTTGTAATTTAAGAAGAATAGGCATAGATGACAATTTGATTTTCCATTCAAGATTAGCGGATCTCCCGTTTAGTGATGAATCAAATTCCACCAACTCCCATGAATTGTTTATTACTTTATATTGGCGATAAGGAAAACTACTGTTCCAGTCAAAGCAATAAATGGGATAAACAATAATAAACCAATCGCCATGAGCATCCTGATCCAAAATCATCGGAAACCACTTGCTTTCCCAAACAGGCAGCTTGCTTAAGCCTTTGCTGTCAATCACCTCAACACGATCGTTTTGCGGCTTGAAATCGGCATATCCCGCCTGAATATTCGGTTTGCCTGTAATAGTACGGCGTATGGTAATAACCGTGCCGTTACTGAGTTGCACTTCCTCCATCCAACTAGCACCGGTAGGGTGTTTTTTACAGGCAATTAACACGCAACCAAATATTATAAGCAGGAGGAAATGTCGGGCAGATAATTGCGCATACTCTTTTATAGTAATCATTATTAAATACCCCTATAGTTTGATTTCATTTGATCTGTCACAATCAATAGAAAGATATTCATCTAATACAACCTTACGATAACTCTTTGGTGATCTAAAAACACTATTTTTAGAAAAAGGTTTATCCTGTAACCTTAGCAGAGGTGGAACGCTTTTTAGCTTTATAGTCCAATCAAAATTGGCTTTCCGACCCTCCAATGTTCTGTCAAACTTAACCTGCTGCCATCGTCCATTATTGACTTTATATAAGCTATAAGGAAAAGAACTTAGTTCGTTACATCCTAAATAAGACATTACCACTATATACCATACGCCTTGTGCATCCTGATCAAGAATCAGGGGACGCCATTTATTCTCCCACACAGGTGGTATTGTCAAACCTTTACTATCAACCACTTCTACATTATCGCTGGTAGGTCTGAATTCATAGCCGTTCCCTTGGTAATACGGCTTCCCGGCAACGGTGCGGCGCACGGTAATCACCTTGCCGTTGCTGAGTTGTATTTCTTCCAGCCATGTTGCGCCTGTGGGGAAATTTTGTCTTTTACAACCAATCAGTATGCTGCTAAATAATGCAAGCGAGATAAGCAAAAATCCCAAGCGGAACTGATGGGGAAGATGCAAAAAAGCACCATAGCTCACAGCGCTGCTGTACGTGATGGTGCTCTTTGTTGCTTGGTTATCGTGGACGACCGCTGCCGTCGTTGCCGGGTCATGCTGCCTCCTTGCGAAGCGGTTGACGATGGCAGGATAGTAGCATTCGGTCAGGCAGATGCAAGATTTTGTTTGGATTTTATCGTTGTGTTGTTCTTGGTTTTCGTTGGATACTGATATTTATACGGTTTTTTCTACGGATTCGGGGCGGGTTATGCCAAGCAAGCGTCTTTTTGCCTTACTTACGTCCTTCGGGTATCCGGCAAGCGGGTGGAGGGAGTTGGTGCCCGCTTGGTGAGCCCGGTAACCACGCCGTTTGACGTCGCTCTTGTCGAGAACGCAAAAAGCAGGCTGCGCCTGCTCGGGGGCTAAAGCCCACCCTTGTATTAGAGAAATGCCCCCGCAGGGTGATAACCTCAACGGGGGCGAGTCGGAACAGAGTTGTGCCCGCCCTACGCGGGCTCGGTGTTTATGCTGCTTGGCAGGTTATGGTGGGCTAAAGCCCACCTACGCGCCCCTGACATTTACGCCGCTTGGCGGGCTGAAGCTTGCCGAAATCCTGTGGATGGTGGCTAAAGTCCACCTTACGAATGTTGTTTTGTTTCGGGTTCAGGCGGTCTCGCCGTTTTCTTCGCCTTTGATCTGGTAGCGGCGCCAGGCTTCCATGCAGGCTTTGACTACGGTGGCGAGCGGGATGGCGAAGAAGATGCCCCAGAAGCCCCACAGGCCGCCGAAGATGAGCACGGCGATGATGATGCCGATGGGGTGGATGTTCACCGCCTCTGAAAAGATGAGCGGCACGATGATGTTGCCATCCAGGATTTGCACCACGAAGTAGAGCGCCGTGACCCAGTAGAAGTCGGAGGTGAGGCCGTATTGTGCGTAGGCGACGACGAGCACGGGGATGGTGACGATGGTTGCGCCGATGTAGGGGATGAGCACGGAGATGCCGACCATGAAGCTGAGGAGCAGGCCGTATTGCAGGTTGAAGATGTGGAAGGGGATGTAGGTGAGGAGCCAGACGACGAGGATTTCGCTGAATTTGCCCCGGATGTAGTTGCCGATCTGGATGTCCACTTCCGCCCAGACGTCGCGGATGATTTGCCCGTGTTTGGGCAGGAAGCGCCCCAGCCAGCGCAGGATGAGCGCTTTGTCTTTGAGAAAGAAGAAGATGAGCAGCGGCACGAGGATGATGTACACCAGCGCCTTGATGACGACGAAGAGGGAGTTGAAGATTTTGCCGGAGAGCGCCTTGCTGTAATTGCCGATTTCGCCGTTGATGCTGTCGAGCAGGTTTTTGATGTCGGTCTCGCTGAAAGCGTTCGGGAATTTTTGCGGCAGCAGCAGCAGTTTTTCCTGGGCGAGGCGGAAGTAGTCGGGCAGGGCGGTGATGAGCAGTTTGGCCTGGGCGACGATGTCCGGGATGAGGATGATGGTGAGGTAGAGAATGGCGGCGATGAAGAGGGTATAGACGAAGGTGACAGCAAACATGCGGCGCATGCCCCAGCGTTCGAGTTTGCCGATGATGCCTTCGAGCAGGTAGGCGAGGGCGACGGAGACGATGACGGGGAAGAGCCATTCGCCGAGGAAGTAGAAGATGGCGATGAGGCTGATGCCGAAGGCGACGAGGGCGACGAGCGGCGGGTTGTTGAGGAAACGGAGGAAGGGGGCCCAGAGGGTGGTGGGGGTGGTTTGCATGGTGTTTTGGCGGGTGGGCGGCAGGAAAAGGGGAAGCGGGGCAGGTTAGCGTCGCCGCCGTTCCGGATAGGGATAGCGGCTGCCGTCCGGACGGTTTTTGTAGCGGCGGTGCAGCCAGTAGTACTGTTCGGGGTAGCGGCGGATTTCCGCTTCGTAGGCGGCGTTGACGCGGCGCATGACATCGGTATCCGTCTCGCCTTCTTCCGGTTTGATTTCGGCGGCGACGCGCACGATGTAGCGGTTTCCTTCGCGCCACATGTACACCGGCACCCAGTGCGCGCCGGTACGTTCGCGCAGTTTCGGCAGGATGTTGACGCTGGCCGCGTCCAGCCCGAAGAATGGCGCGAAGACGCTGACGCGCGGCCCCATGTCCTGATCGAGCGCGTACCAGAGGTTGCCGCCCGCGTGCAGGAAGCGCAAGGTGTGGCGCATGTCTTTGTAGTGGATGAGTTCGGTGGCGGCGCGGGCGCGGTGGTGGCGGATCCAGTGGTGGAAGAAGGGGTCGTTCAGCGGGCGGTACATGCCGCCGGCTTCGACGTAGAGGCCGAGCAGGCGTACGCCGAGTTCCATCAGGGTGCTGTGCGAGCCGACGAGGACGACCGGTGTGTGCGGGTCGCGCAGGAGGGCAAGCGCGGCGGGGTCGGCTTCAAAGCGCGACAGGGCGAGGAGGCGTTTTTCGCTGAGAAACCACGCCATGCCGGTTTCGATGATGCCGCGCCCGACGCTTTCGGCGTGGGCGGTGAGCAGTTTTTGCCGCGCGGCGGTGTCGAGTTCGGGGAAGGCGATGGCGAGGTTGGCGGCGCTGATGGCGCGGCGGTAGGGGGTGAGGCGGAAGAAGAGGCGGCCGAGCCAGCCGCCAGTGGTCATGCGCGCCGCCTGCGGCAGTTGCACGATGAGCCACAAGAGGCCGCAGAGCAGCCAGTGGCCGAGGTAGCGCGGCCGGGCGAGGGGCGGAGTGTGTTCTTCTTGCAAAGGGCTTCCTTTATGATGTGTTAGTCGTTCCAAATGGAACTGATACGGTGTTGGCGGGCCTCGCCGGGCACCCATAAAAATCGCTGCACGGTTTTATCGGAAACCCGCGCCGTATTAAACATACTGTCTCCGGCTCGCCGCCTTGTCTCAGTCCCATTGGAAACAACTCGTGTTTTTTGGAGGTTTTATGCAGTTGCTTTTAGCGAGTACGTCGCCGTTTCGCGCGGCTATTTTACAGACTTTGCGTTTGCCCTTTGCGACGGCGCGGCCGGAGGTGGATGAATCGCCGCTGCCCGGCGAAGCGCCCGCGCAGTTGGTCGAACGGCTGGCTGTCGCGAAGGCGCAGGCGGCCGCTGCTGACGCGGGGACGTTTGTGATTGGTTCGGATCAGGTGGCGACGCTGGACGGCGATATTCTCGGCAAGCCGCACACGGTCGAGCGCGCGGTGGCGCAGCTGTTGCGTTTCAGCGGGCGGCGCGTGCTGTTTTTGACGGGGCTGTGCCTGCGCCGGGGCGCGGTGGTGCACAGCGTGGTGGAGCGTTTCGAGGTGCAGTTCCGCCCGCTCAGCGAGGCGGCGGTGCGCGCGTATGTGGCGCTGGAATCGCCGCTTGACTGCGCGGGCAGTTTCAAGTCGGAAGGGTTGGGCATTCTGCTTTTCGACGCGTTGCTGGGGCGTGATCCGAATGCCCTGGTTGGTTTGCCGCTGATTGCGCTGCGCGGGTTATTTGAGCTGCATGGGGTTGACCTGCTCGCTGAAATCGAGCGCGCGGCGCAGGCCGGCTGAGGTTTCGCTGCCCACGTCGCGCATCAGGCGCTCGAAGGCGTTGCGGTCACGCTTGTATTCGATCATTTTCAGGTCTTTGTATTTGGCGTCGCGCAGGGTGTTTTTGTCGCCGAGGGCGTCAATGAGGCCGAGCGGCAATGCCTGTTCGCCCGTCCAGAAAAGGCCGCTGAACATTTCCGGCGTTTCTTTCAGGCGGCTGCCGCGTCCGTCGCGCACCGCCTTGATGAATTGTTGGTGAATGTTATCTAGGAGTCCCTGCATATGCGCGACTTCTTCGGGCTTGAGCGGCTGGTCGCCGGCGAGGAAGTTTTTGTGTTCCCCGGCGGTGAAGGTGCGCGGGTCGAGGCCGAGCTTGCCGAGTAGTTCGCGATAGCCGAAGTTTTGGCTGATGACGCCGATGGAGCCGACGATGCTGGCTGGGTCGGCGTAGATTTCATCCGCTGAAGCGGCGATAAAGTACGCGCCTGAGGCACCGGCATCGGCAATCACGGCATAGACGGGCAGTTTGCGTTCTCCTTTGAGGCGCTTCACCGCGCGGTAAATCTCGCCGGATTGCACGGGTGAGCCGCCGCCGGAGTTGATGTCAAGGAAGACGGCCTCGGTGTGCGGGTTCTTGAAGGCTTTTTCCAGACTGCGGATGGTGTCATCGGCGTTGGCGTCGCTGTCGGCGGCAATCAGTCCCTGAATCGGCACCACGGCGATGTGCCTGACGCCGGGGCCGCTCGCCGCGTTGTCGCGGTCGCCCCCGCCCAGGCTGAGGAGAATCAGCAGCATCAGGAGGAAATACCCCATCCAGAAGAAGCGGAAAAAGATTTGCCAGCGGCGGCGGCGGCGGGTCTCGACGATGGCCTCGTGGGCGACGATGGCAAGGGCGCGTTCTTCATCAAAATTCATACAGATTCCTTATCAAGAGTGGATAACAGGCGGGCGGCCGCCGCAGGCAGCGGCGCGCTGACCGCAATGGGGCAGTCATCATAAACGAAACGGATGGAGGCCGCGTGCAGAAACATCCCCTTGAAACCGAGGCGGCGGATGGTGCGGTTGAACTCGCGCTTGCCGTATTTGTCGTCGCCGGCGATACCGTGCCCGCGCGACTGCACCGCGACGCGGATCTGATGCGTGCGCCCGGTATCCAGGCGCGCTTCCAGGAGCGTCGCCCCGGCAAAACGCCGCCCGATGCGGAACAGCGTGCGCGCCTCCTGCCCATGTTCCGTGCTGACCACCATGCGCTCGCCGCCGCGCAACTGCCCCTTCGCCATGCGCAGCCGCACCTCGCGCACCTGGTCGTCCCAGACGCCATCCACCAGACAGCAATAGCGCTTCTCCACGCCGCCCGCCTGCATCAGCGCCTGAAAGCCCGCCAGCGCCTGCCGGTGCTTGCCCAGCACCAGCACGCCGGATGTGTCGCGGTCGAGGCGGTGCGCCAGTTCGGCATAACCTGCGCCCCACAGCTGCCGCACCGCATCAATCAGGCCGAAATCCTGCCCGCTGCCGCCATGCACCGGCAATCCGGCGGGTTTGTTCACCACCAGAAAATCCTCATCCTCAAACAGCACCGCCGCCTGCACCCGCTCGCACCAGAACCCCGGCACCGTCTGCGCGGCGCGCTGCCCGGCGGCAACCGGCGGCAGACGCAGTGTATCGCCCGCGCCGATGCGCGCCTCCGGCTTGATCCGCCCACCGTTCAGACGCACCTCGCCCCGGCGCAGCATCTGGTAAATGCGGCTCTTTGGCAGCGCCGGATACAGCCTGCGCAGAAAATTATCGAGCCGCTGGCCGCTATCCGCCGCCGATACCGTTACAAAATGCACCTTTGACGCGTCTGCCATCACAAACCCCCTCGCAGAAAAAGCGCGAAGTATAGGCGACAAGCGAAAAAACCGTAACAAACATACAGATAAACGCATGCGGCGGCATACGGCGCTTCTATAAAATAAAGATGGCGCGGCTTGCCGCAGCAGCAAAAAACACACGACAAGGAACCCATCATGACGCAAAACATCCCGCAACAGACCAAATTTATCATGGTCATCCTAGCGCTCTTCATGCCCGCCTTCTTCATCCTGCCGCTGGTCATCTGGGGCGGCGGCAGCACGCCGCCCGCCATCAACAAAAACCTGCAAGCGGCGCGCCTCGCCCCCGTCGGCGTGCTGACCGTCGGTGCCATCACCACTGCCGACGACAGCGGGTTGGCGGGCGCCGCCGGTGCCCCTGCCGCCTTCGACACCCGGGCCGAGTACGACAAAATCTGCGCCGCCTGCCACGGCAGCGGCCTCTTGAACGCGCCGAAACTGGGCGATACCGCCGCCTGGCAGGCACACCTCGACAAGGCAGGCGGCCTCGATGCCCTGGTCAAAAGCGGCATTCAGGGCATCGGCGGCATGCCGGCCAAAGGCGGCTCCGCCATCAGCGACGAACAATTTCACGACATGGTCGTCTTCATGCTGGACAAGGCCGGCGTCGCGCACTAGTGTCAACAGACCCTATATACCCGCAGTATAAAAATGAAGCGCGCCCGGCAACCGGGCTTTGCATACCCGCCGGCGCGCGAACGCGCCGCAAAAAACGAATGGTCTTGAACCACAATGAGAAAAGGGCGGATTTCCGCCCTTTTGCACATCCCACCCACCACAGGAACCCACTCATGCGCGACATCCCCCGCTTCTGGCGCAGCCGCAACGCCATCAGCCTCCTGCTCACACCGCTTGCCGCCCTCTTCGCCGCCATCAGCGCCGCCCGCCGCGCGCTTTACCGCTGCGGCATCCTGCCAAGCCGGCGTATGCCCGTACCCGTGGTCATTGTCGGCAACCTCACCGTCGGCGGCAGCGGCAAAACGCCGCTGGTGCTGGCGCTCACCCGTGCCTTGCACGCGCGCGGCATCCCCGTCGGCATCATCAGCCGGGGCTACGGCGGCAGTGCGCGAACAGTTACCGATGTCGCCGCCTGTCCCGATGCCGCCGTGGTCGGCGACGAGCCGCTGCTGTTGTGGCAAACGACCGGCGCCCCCGTCGTCGTCGGCAAAAAACGCGCCGCCGCCGCGCAGAAACTCCTCCGCGACTACCCCGCAACCCGCCTGCTCATCGCCGATGACGGCTTGCAACACTACGCCCTCGCCCGCGACGTGGAAATCGTCGTCATCGCCGCCGACCTCGGTCTCGGCAACAGTTTGCCGCTGCCTGCCGGACCGCTGCGCGAACCGCCCGCCCGTCTGGCGCGTGCCGACTGCGTGCTAAGTGCCGATCCCGCGCGCTATCCGCATCCGCACAGCTACCCGCTGCATTACCGCAGCGGCGGTGTGCGTCCGCTCGGCGGCGGCGGGCTGCGTCCGCTGACGGCGCTTGAACCACCGCTGTACGCGCTGACCGCCATCGCCCGTCCGGAACGTTTTTTTGCCGGCCTGCGCGCACAGGGCGCAACCCTTGCCGCCTGCCGCAGTCTGCCCGATCACGCCGCCCTGCCTGCCGCTGCCGCCGATTTTGCCGTGGGCGGCAGTCTCATCATCAGCGGCAAGGACGCGGTGAAAACCGCCGCCTGGCCGGAGGCGCTCAAAGCGCGCACCTGCGTCGCCGATTATCATGCCGAGCTGCCGTCCGCACTGCTGCCGCTGCTTTTGCGCCGTCTGGGGCTTGCCACGCAGCCGGAAGGCGCAGCGGCACCGGATTACTCTCCGCCTGCATGACGGGCAGGGGGCAGAGGCTTTGGCGCGCACCTGCTCCTGCTGCTGTTCCGCCGCCCCGTCACCCGGCGCCTGCCAGACGCCCTCATCGCGATGGTCGTGTGGGGCATCGCCTGCGGGCTGTTGCGTTACGGCATCAGCCTGATGGAGCAGACGGGCGACAGCGCCTGCGGCCGATGTAGGTCAGCACCATGCCGCCGACGGCCACCGCGCCGCCGCCGATGAGCGACAGGTGCAGATGCTCGCCCAGCCACAGCGCGGCGAAGAGGACGCCGAAGACGGGTTCCAGGGTGAGATAGCCTGCCGCGTTGCCTGCGCCGAGCGCGCGGATGCCGTCGAAATACCAGGCATAGGCGAGCACGGTCGAGCCGAAGGTCAGCGCCAGCAACGCGCCCCAGGTTGCCGGGGTGGCGTGCAGCAGCGCCGCCCAGCCCGCCGTGCCGTCCAGCGCGAGGCTGAGCGGCAGGAGCAGCAACGCGCCGAGGAAGAGGGTAATGACTGTGGTCGTCAGCGCGTCCATGCCGGAGAGCATCTTGCGCCCGATCAGGGTGTAACCCGTCCACAGGAAAATACTGATGAAAATCAGCCATTCGCCGGTGCCGATGTGGCCGTGCAGCAGCGCCAGCGGGTTGCCGCGCGCGATGACGATGGCCGAGCCCGTAACCGCGAGCAGTATGCCCGCCACAATCAGCAGGTTGAGCTTTTCGCGGAAGAGCCAGGCGGCGAGGAGCAGGGTCAGCACCGGGCTGAGGGCGAACAGGACCGCCGCCCGTCCGGCATCGATGTAGCGCAGCGCGAACATGAAGCACATGGTGTAGAGCACGATGCCGCTGATGGCGGCAAGCGTCAGCCCCGCCCATTGCCGCGCGGTGAGCGCTAGCAGCAGGCGGGTGCGGCGCAGGTGGTGCAGCCAGATGAAGAGCGCCAGCGCGGCGAGGAAGAAGCGGATGGTGGCGGCGGTAACGGGCGGCACCGTGGCGACCACGGTTTTCGCCCAGGAGTACGACGCGCCCCAGAACATGACCATGCCGAGCAGGCGCAGGTGAACGCCCCAAGCCGGGGCGGAAGAAGAGATGTTGTTCATGGTGCAGGGATTTTGAGTTGCCTTGACTATACCGCCTGCGCCTTGCACAGGCGGATCAGGCCGTAAATCAGGCGAATGGGCCACCACAGGGCGGTAAGCCCCCAGGTGATGAAGGCGGCAAGCAGCAAGTTGAAGGCTGCATCGTCCGCGCCCTGCGTATTGACATCTTGCAGTACCGGCAGCACCGGGACGATGCCGGGGAATGTGCCGGAAATCATGCCCCAGAAGGTGGCGATGAGATAGCGCAGATGCGTGCCGTACATCGTGCCTGCCGTCTCGCGCCGCATGGCGCAGGCCATGATGATGCCGGTGAGCGACATGACGCCGTCGGCGGGGAAGAGGATGTATATCGCCAGGGTTGGGTTTTGACGCGGGTCTGCTGTTGCCGTCATGACGCTATCCCGCCGCCTGTTCCTGCGCCACAGCTTCTCCCTGCATTTTCCCCGGCAGGCGCGGCGGCTTTGTCTGTTGCCGCTTGCGGTGGTTCTTCCGCTTGCGGCGGTTCTTCCGGTTTTGGCGGCATTTTCACCGCCAGCCATTTCATGTAGCCGCGTTCGTCGAGTTCCTTGATGGTGATTTCGCAGCCGTTCAGATCGAGGCGGTCGCCCGCAACCGGCACATCGCCGAAGCGCTCGCGGAAGAGTTCCCCCAGGGTGCGGTTGTCGTTGCCTTCGCCGATGTCGATGCCGTGCGCCGTCGCCAGTTCGCCCATGCGCACGTAGGGCTTGACTTCGATTTCCCCGTAAAACGCCTGTTCGTCCGCGCTTTGCTGGTGTCCGGAGAACTGTTCGGCAAATTCGCTGCCCCGGTCTTCGGGGAAGACGTACCAGGCGATGTCGCCTTTTTTCATCTGCGTGTTCATGCCGACTTTCATGATGGCGTTGTCGCGGATAAGCGCGAAGAGGCGGGCGTTGGCGAATTGTTTCAGGCGGGTCAGCGCGTAGGGGTGGCTGCGCTCGGCCTTGGAATGTTCAGCCACCTTGAAGGATTGCAGCTGCATGGTGAGCTTGTCGGTGAGCCAGATTTCCTTGCTGTCCAGCGGTTCGGGTTGCGGCGGCAACACGACTTTCAGCTTGCGCGCCATGTAGCCGATGGTCGTACCCTGGATGAGCAGCGAGAGGATGACCACGGCGCAGATGATGTCGAAGATGAAGCGCGCTTCCGGCACGCCCGCCATCAGCGGCATCATGGCGAGGGTAATCGGCACCGCGCCGCGCAGCCCGACCCAGCTGATGTAGGCGGTTTCACGCTTGCTGTATGAAGGGAACCAGACAAGACCGGTAACCACGGCAAACGGGCGGGCGGCGAGGATGAGGAAGCCGGCGATGATGAGCGCGGAAAAGCCGGTTTCCAGCAGGCGGCTGGGGGTAACGAGCAGCCCCAGCATGAGGAACAGCGACGCCTGCGCCAGCCAGGCGAAGCCGTCCATGACGTTGAAGATGTGTTCGTTGGCGGGGTTGCGCGAGTTGCCGATGAGGATGCCGGCGACATAGACGGCGAGGAAGCCGCTGCCGCCAAAAAGGTTGGTGAAGGCAAAGAGCATCAGCCCGCCTGAGGCGACGAGCAGGGCGTAGAGCCCTTCGGCGAGCGGGATGCGGTGCAGCAGCCAGGCGAGGCCGCGTCCGGCCAGCACGCCGAAGAGCAGGCCGAGCGCCATCTGCTGGAAGAGGATCAGCAGGAAGGACCACACACTCGCCTGCTGCGTCGTGTCAAAGAGGGAAATCATCGCGGTCACGAGGAAGATGGCGGTTGGGTCGTTCGCGCCGCTTTCCAGCTCCAGCGTGGAAATCACCCGCGAATTGAGGCGCACACCGCTGCTGCGCAGGAGCGAGAACACCGCTGCCGCGTCCGTCGAGCCGACAATCGCCGCCATCAGGAAACCCATCTGCCAGCTCACTTTCAGGAAGAAGGTGATGAACAGCCCCAGTACCAGCACCGTGCCGATAACGCCCCAGCTCGCCAGAACGATGGCGGGTTTGAGCGAAATGCGGAAACTGGCAACACTGGTACGCAAACCACCGTCGAGCAGGATGATGGCGAGCGCGAGCTGGCCGATGAGATTCGCCACGAGGAAATTGCCGAACTGAATGCCGCCGATGCCCTGTTCGCCCGCGAGCATGCCGACGCCGAGGAAGACCAGCAAGAGCGGCATCCCCATATGCGCCGAGAGGCGGGTGGCTATCACACTGATAAAAAACAAAAAGGCAAAAATCAGGAAATACAGGTTCATGCTTTCCATACGCGGCACTCCTCTCTGGCTACGGAAAAAACGGGGGAAACGGGCGGCTATTGTAAAAGGAAACACTCCCGCTTGCGGGGGAAAGCGCCCGCCCGGCGACACATTCATGCCGGTGTTGCCGCGCTTGCCGCCTGCCGCCGCGTACTGCAATCCCGATTGACAAGGGTTATCATTGCGGCGTGGCAACCGGTGCCACATACAACGGAGGATAACCATGAGCGACATACTCAAAAACATCGCAAAAGCCGAAGTGCTGACCCTCGCCGCCCTCGTCGATTACAGCGCAGGACAAGTGGTCAGCAAAACCCTGGTGCAAAACAAGGGTGTCGGCCTAACCCTCTTTGCCTTTGCCAAAGGCGAAGGCATCAGCACGCACGAATCCAAAGGCGATGCCCTCGTTACCGTTCTTGACGGCGAAGGCGAATTTACCATCGACGGCGTGCCCTACCTGCTGCACAGCGGCGAATCCATCGTGATGCCCGCCAATCACCCCCACGCCGTCTATGGCAAAGAAAACTTCAAAATGCTGCTGAGCGTCATCTTCCCGGAAAGCTGAAACCATGCAGCCATAAACGAAAGAAGGATAGGCAACTATCCTTCTTTTTTTGCCCGCCGTTTCGTGCACGACAAAAGAAGAAACCCGGAATGAAGCCGGTAGCATAAAGAAAAACCGTCCCTCGCTTGCGGAGGACCGCTTCCCACAAAAACGCGAACGTTTTTGTGAGGGCCCGGAAGGGGGATAGAGCCGGCAATAAACGGACTTTGGCGCGCGCGGAAGTTCCGCCGTTTCCAGGCGACGGTAAATGACGCTTGCCCGTCTATCATGCAGGCCGCAAACAGAGGATAAAACCATGACACCCACCCACGCCGACATCACCATCACCGTCGCCGACATCACCACCCTGCCCGTCGATGCCATCGTTAATGCCGCCAATCCGACCCTGCTCGGCGGTGGCGGGGTGGACGGCGCCATCCACCGCGCTGCCGGGCCGGAACTGCTCGCCGAATGCCGCAAACTGGGCGGCTGCGCGACGGGCGAAGCCAAAATCACCGCCGCTTACCGCCTGCCCGCCCGCTACATCATCCACACCGTCGGCCCCGTCTGGCACGGCGGCGGGCGGGGCGAAGCGGCATTGCTCGCCGCCGCCTACATCCATTCTCTGCGCCTCGCCGACGCCCACCAAGTACGCAGCATCGCCTTTCCCTGCATCAGCACCGGCGTGTACGGCTATCCCGGCAAAGCGGCGGCAACAATCGCGCTGCACACCGTACGCGATACCCTGCCGCAATGCCCGCAAATAGAAAAAGTGATTTTCTGCTGTTTCAGTGAGGGGGATGCGGGGATTTATAGAGCCATCATGTAATTGGCATGTTTTTTGCTTAATTGCTCAATAGTATTTTAATAATGCAGGATGATGACAAACAGCCTGTCTTTAAAATATTGCTAATTGTTCCAAACCGGGAGAAAAAAATGTATCTGGAAAAATCATCTAACCGAAGATTGTTTACTTATAAAGTGGCTTATGACAAAGGGGTAGCCCCCAATCCTTATTGCGGTGTATGCACTCTGGCAATATGCAAGCCCAAGATTAGGTCAGCAGCTAAAAAAGAAGATATTATTGTGGGTTTTGGCTGTGGTAAAGACTCTGGCCGTATTGTGTACTGCATGGTTGTAGATAAAAAATTATCCTGGCATGAGTATACTGAACTATGTAAAAGCGATGCAATGCTGCGCGGCAAAATTCCCAATAATGAATTTGAACCAGGAGATTGTATCTGGATAAGCGATGAAAATGGCGGATATAAGTGTCTGCCTTCCTGGTCAGGACATGGAGAGGATGCGTACCAACGCGATGTACTGGATGGAAAAAATGTCTTGCTTGGCGGGAAATTCTGGTATTTTGGTCGGGGAGATCAGTATGAAATTATACTTCCTCCAGAATTAAAAAGGATTACGCCAAGGAAACAAGGGCACCGTTCCAACAGTAATAATCCGTTTATAAGCGATTTCATCGATTTCTTTAACCGTGTTTTGCACGAAAAAGATATAAGCGTGGGCGGAAAACTGGGCGAGCCTGCCGAACCGGCATCCCGCCAAACCGCAACCATTTCTTCAAGCAAAAAATGTTCATAAGAAGGAGTAACAATATGAAAGTTATCATTTCCCGCAAGGGTTTTGACAGCAGTAATGGCGGTGGCGCAAGCCCTATCCTGCCTGATGGCAGGATGCTGTCTCTGCCGATTCCGGCAGAAAAAGGCAAATATACTTTTGACGATGTATGGCTGGAAGGCGTCGATGTCGGCAAGATGGTTGCCGAGCTGACCGGTAAAACCATTGACTACCGTGTTCATCTCGATCCGGATTTGAACCGCCCGCCTACCAAACGTCCTGCCGGTTGGCGTCCTGCTTTTGGTCAGGTGAATGCAGCACAAACTTATCTAGCCAACCGCAAGGTCGGCAAGGATGATGTTTTCCTCTTTTTCGGCTGGTTCCGCAGAGTGGAAGAATACGAAGGTAAGTGGCGTTATGTACCGGATGCTCCCGATCTGCATATGCTCTATGGCTGGCTGGAGATAGAAGAGGTATTACCCGTAGATGACGGCAGGAACAAAGCGGCGTATGCCTGGTTGCAGGAACATCCGCATTTTCACTTTGTACAAGGCGAACATAAAAACAATACTGTCTATATTGCCAAGCAGAAATCGGCATTTTCCTCTTCGGCACCCTTTGGTGGCGGCATATTCCCGTATTATTCTCCGGCCTTGCAACTCACACAAGACGGTAAATCCCGTTCAGATTGGTTATTACCCCGCTGGTTCTATCCAAAAGACGGTAAAAACGCATTGAGTTCACACGGAGATCTCACCCGCTGGACTCTGGATGATACCATACCGGAAGATAAAGTCGCTTTGCGTATTCTTTCTCAGGGACAAGAATTTGTTATTGATGGCGCAGAATATCCGGAATTGGCCAGTTGGGTTGCCGACATCGTTGTCCGGAATGCGTAATACCGATCCCAAGAAATAAAACAGGGTTCGTAGGGTGGGCTTTAGCCCACCATCAATATCGCTGCGGCGGGCTAAAGCCCGCCCTACGGTACATTAGTTGCTGACTTTGATTACTGCGGATAATTTCAAGATAAAAACAGCACCAAATGGTGCTGTTTTTATCTCCGGCATGATTACCCCGCACTGATCTCTTCCAGCGTCCGTCCTTTGGTTTCTTCGCCGAGGACGACGATGACCACGACCACCGTCGCAAGCACGGCGGCGAACATCACGAATATCCGCGCAAAGCCGGCACTGCTGCCGCTCATCGCCGCCACTACCAGCGGTGCGATGATGCCGCCGATGCGGCCGATAGCACCCGCCCAGCCGGAGCCGAAGGCGCGGCAGCGCACCGGGTAGAGTTCCGGCGTGTAGGTGTAGAGCACGCCCCAGGCGCCGAGGTTGAAGAAGGACATCAGGCTGCCCCAAATCATGATTTCTTCCGTGGTCGTGCTGTGGCCGAAGCAGTAGGCGCAGATGGCGCAGGCGGCGAGGAAGCCCGCCAGCGTCGCCTTGCGCCCGATGACTTCGACCAGCACGGCGGCGGCGAAGTAGCCGGGCAGTTGCGCGAGGATCATCCCCAGCATGTAGCGGAAGGTTTTGACTACGGCAAAGCCCTGTTCTGCCAGCAGTTTCGGCAGCCAGGTGAAGATGCCGTAGTAGGAAAAGACGATACCGAACCAGATGAGCCACAGCATCAGGGTACGTTTGGCAAAGGGCGTCTGCCACAGTTCGATGAGGCGGTTGCGTGTTTTTTCCGGCACCGGCGGGGCGATGGCGGTCGCGGCGGGCGTGAGCCCCGCCTGCTGTTCCAGGCGGCAGAGCAGGGCGTGGGCGTCATCAAGGCGGTTTGCCGCGAGCAGGTAAGGCACGGATTCCGGCAGGTGTTTCCATACGGCGAAGGCGTAGAGCAGCGGCACGGCACCGATAGCGAAGGCGCTGCGCCAGCCGTATTGCGGGATGAGGTAGTAGGAAACGAGGGCGGCGACGAGCCAGCCCAGTCCCCAGAAGCTTTCCAGAAGGACGATGAAACGGCCGCGCAGGCGGGGCGGCGCATATTCACTTACCAGCGATACCGCCACCGGCAACTGTCCGCCGAGGCCGAAGCCGACCCAGAAGCGGCTGACGAGCAAAAACGGCAGGTTGGGCGCGAGCGCGCAAAGCCCCGTCGCCGCGCCGTAGAGCACCATCGTGGCGGCGAAGACGTTGCGCCGCCCGAAGCGGTCGGCCGCCCAGCCGCTCAATACTGCGCCAAGCGCCATGCCGATGAAGCCGACGCTGACGATCCAGCCGGATTGCTGCTTGTCAAGCTGCCACTCGCCGGTGAGGGTAACAAGGACGAAGGACACCATGCCGGTATCCATCGCATCGAACATCCAGCCCAGCCCGATAAGGCCGAGCAGGTGGAAATGGAAGCGGGACAGCGGCAAGGCGTGCATGCGGGTGAGAATATCCATGGGGAACTCCTGAGGGTTGATGTGGTTTTTAGTGATAAGCCATGCGTATTATAACGCAGGCTGCGTATCATGGACGCGGTGCAGACGGGGTGAAGCAAGGTGCCGCCGGTCGCCCAGGGAGCAGGGAAGGGCGGAAGGCTGTGCGCACGGGGCGGGTAGCCGGCAAGCGCAAGAATTGGTGCGGCGCGCGCAGGTGTCGCACATGCGGCTGTGGCGTCAGTGTGGGTCGATGGGCTGGTTGTCAGGAGGGGCGGGCAGGGCACGTTAGTGCTCTGCGACGCAGCAGATGACGGATTGCAGGCGGTGGCGGCAGGCGGTGTTCATGGCTCGTTGTGCGCGCGCAGGTAGGTGGCGAAGCGGGGCGTGCCTTTTTTGGTGTAGCCCCGATAGCGGTAGGTGATGGTGCTGCCGATGGCGGGCGGGTGTTCGCGTTCGGCGTCGCTGAAGCCGGAGCCGATGCGGAAGCTGCCGTGGGCGTTTTCGCAGGTGAGCGCGCCGAGGCGATGGGCGTTGCGGCCCGTGCCGGGGTGGTGGGCGGTAACGGTGCATTCGGCGTCGTGCGCGCTTTTGTGTTTGAGCAGATACGGGCTGCGGCCGCCGTGGTAGGGGCGGGCGGGGTCGCGCAGCATGACGCCTTCGCCGCCTGCCGCTTCGATGGCGTGCAGGGCGGTATCGACTTCGGCGGTATCGCGGATGGGGATTTGCGGGATGAGGCGGATGCGTGCTTGCGGGTGATCCCGCAGCCAGGCGGCGAGGGTGGCGAGGCGCCGGTAGAGGGTGCTTTCTGCCTGCGGCACGTCGAAGACGTGCAGGTGGATGCCCGCCCAGTCGGCGTCAGCGCTGCGGACGGCGGCGGAGATACGCTCGAAATCGCCGCGCGTGCTGTACAGTTCGCCGTCCAGCGGCCAGGGCGGGTAGTCGGCGAGGAAGCCGTCAGGCGGGTGGAAAGGGTGGCCGGCGCGGCTGATGAGTTGGTGTCCGTCCCAATAGGCGCGCACGCCGTCGAGTTTTTCGCTCATCGCCCAGCCGCGCACGTCCTGCCCGCTGTATTCGCCGGCGAGGATGAGGTCGGGCGCGGCGGCGCGGGCGGCCATCATGAGGCAGGCGAGGCAGAGGGCGGGGAGGCGGGGCATGGTGCGGGAAGTGCGTTTTCAGTGCTGGTGTTTGGCGCTTCTGCTGTAAAAGCGGCGCAGTTCTTCGGCAAAGGCCGGAGCGCGCCAAGTGTTGCTGGCGGTGATATGCGCAGCGTGCGGGATAATCCACAAATCGGCATCGGGGATGGTGTGATACATCTCGCAGGCGTCCGTCAGCGGGGCGATGGGGTCGCGGTCGCCGGTAATGATGAGGACGGGGCAGGTGATGGCGGCAAGGTCGTGCAGGCGGTGCGCGTGTTCGCTGCCGGTGGCGTGCAGGGCGTCGCCGACGCGGGCAATGACTTGTTTCCACGCATCCGCCCCGCCTTGCGGACTGTGCAGCTTTGATAGCCAGGCGGCGAGTCCGAAGTTTTCCCAGTAGCCGGGGTCGGCCATGCTGTTCACTTGTGCGTGGATGTCGGTATTGCTGCGGTAGCTGATGCGGTAGAGGGCGAGGCGTTTGACGCGTTCGGGGTGTTTCAGGGTCAGCCACAGGGCGACGGCGCCGCCCATGCTGGAGCCGCAGAAGTTGGCTTCGCGGATGCCTTCGGCATTAAGCATTTCGAGGACGGCGTCGGCCATGAGGCTGATGGTGAGGCGTTCGCTGTCAAGCGGGCTTTTGCCGTGCCCGGGCAGGTCGGGCACGAGAATGCGGTAACGCTGTGCGAGGGCGGGGATTTGCGGCTGCCATTCTTCGCCGGCCATGCCGCCGCTGTGCAGGAGGACGACGGCCTGGGAGGCACTGTGGCCGTAGGTTTGGTAGTAGATCATGGGTCGAGTTTTTTCAGCAGGTAGTTCATGAGGTGGGAGATGGGTTTGTCGCGGCCGTGCGTGGCGTAGTAGAGCTCGTGTTCGTCGCGCGCGGCGCGCTGCATCCGCCAGCCGGTTTCTTCGCGGTGGTAGAGGATGAGCACTTGGTCGCCCGCTTGCAGCGAGGTGGCGGCGTTGGGCAGGATGATGTCCTGCTGGTTGCGCAGCAGCAGCAGCGGGATGGCGTCGTTGGCGGTTTGCGGTTCGTTCGGCAGCATCCACAGGCTTTGCAGGCGCAGCAGGTGGCCGCTCCGGATTTCCCGCATGACGGCGGGGGCGCGCCGGGCGTCAACTTTGAGGACATAGTGGTGCGGGTTGTGTTCGCCGGTGAGCAGGGTGATGCGTTGCAGGAGGCGCTGGCCCCAGGCGTCGTCCTGGTGCCAGAGGACTTTCATGAAGCGGCTGAGCAGGGATTGGGCGATGCGCGGGAAGACTTCGCTGACAATGAGGTCGGCTTCGGCCATGACGCGGTCGAAACCGGCGACGGCAAAGAGGCGCTGGTCGGCGCTGTGGTTCTGTTTGCCGACGACGAAGAGCGAGGGGTGCATGGCCTTGGCGGTAACGGCGATGGAGAGGTTGTCGGAGTCGGATTTGTAGGCGGCGACGATGGCGTGGGCGCGGTCAATGCGCGCTTCGCGCAGGGTGACGGCTTCGGTGCCGAGGCCGCGCACTTGTCCCGGCGCGCTTTGCAGGGCGGGGTCGATCATGGTGCAGTCCACGCCTTCGTAGTCGAGGAAGCGTTTCAGGGTCTTGCCGAGGGCGTCGTTGCCGCAGATGATCCAGTGGCCGACGGGTGGCTGCGGCGGCGATTCGTGCCGTTCGCCGGGGCGGCCTTGCAGGCGGGCGACGAGTTCGGCGATTGCCGGGCGGCGCAGTGCGGTAATCAGGCGCAGGGCAAAAATCTGGTTGGTATTGATGACGGCGTCGGTATTGAAGGATTTGGCATTGGCGCTGCCGGCGCGGGTGTAGGTGCGGCAGATAATCTGGAACCGTGTCTGGTCGGTGGTGAGCAGGCGGGCGGCGAGCGCGACTTTGATGTTCACCGCCTCGGAATCGGTAATGGCGATGACGGCGCGGCAGTACGGCGATTGCACCCCGGATTTGAGCAGGATGTCCACGCTGAAAGCGTCGCCGCTGATGGCGAGGACGCTGTGCATGACGGGGTCGAGCGCCATGCGGCTGATACGCACCGGATCTTTGTCGATAACCACGCACTGGTAGCCCGCGTTCAGCAGCAGGTGGACGAGGCGTTGCCCCGATTCGCCAAAGCCGCAGACGATGCAGAATTTGTGCCGCTGTCTCGCGACCTGGCGGGCGAAGCGGCTCTCGCTGAGGGCATGCTGGAAAGTGGGGTCCTGCAACAGGGCGATGACCTTCCCGATGGCGTAGAACCACGCCGGCACCGTGTAGTAAATACTGAGCGCCACCCACATCCGCTGCCATTCGGAAAAGGGCAGCGGCAGCTCGCCGTAGCCGATGGTGGTCGCGGTATAGCTGACCCAGTAAAAAGCCTGAAAGAGAGTGAGATACGAAGGCTCGCCCTCGCTGTTTATCGTTGGAATCAACGAGATGCCGAGCATGGCGACGGAGTAGGCGACAAGCAGGATCAGCGCCGGGCGGCGCATCTGCCGCAGGATGAGGTAAACGACTTCATTCATTGCGCGTCAGCGGCGCAGGGTGGCGGCTTCGATGACGACCAGCACCACCGAGACGATGTTGGCAATGAGCGCCCCGGCGGTGAAGGAGACGATGGTCGCCATCGTGCTCGATTCGAGCAGCGAGACGGAAAAGGTCCAGGCGCAGACGGCGCAGAAGAGCTGGACATCGGCGACAAGGCTGGCGGCGAGCATGAGCGAACCGAGATGCGAGCGGTCGCCGAATTTCATGATGGTGCAAACCAGGCTGATGATGAAGGCAAAGAACAGTTCGAGCTTGTCGTGGTGTTCGGGGTTGGCGATGTCGCCATAGACGAACCCGAAATTGAGGGTCAGCGCCAGCAGGACGAAAAAGCCGAACCAGACGCGTTCGCTACGCATGAGAACTCCGTAATATAAAGAAAGCGGCGGTATTCTAGCGGCGGGCGGGGTGGTTGGCAAAAGGCGGCAATACTTGGCACAAACCGCCTGAACCGGCAAAGAAAAGCCGTTTGCGTGAGGCAAACAGAGGGTGGCTTTGCAGGCCGGGATTTTCACTCTTCCTCATCCGTGCCTTCGAGATAGACGGCGTGACCGTACTGACGCGCGAGCAGCGCATTGCCTGGATGGCGTGGCACGAATTTGTCCACCGTGGCGCGGACTACTACCGCCAGGTGTGGGGTGGCAAAGAATGGCAGACGACCCTCAGCAAACTGCGGCAGAACAGCGCCCTGCGCCATCTTGCGGAAGCCATACAGGCAGAGCGCAATGCGGCGTATCTCAACAGCGGGCAGGACGTGCGTGTTACGCCGGAACAGGCGATGGAAGAAGCGCTGGCCGAACTGTCTGCCGCCATCGAGCAAGGCAACGCGGACGCGCTGATAGCCCGCTACGGACGCTTCGCCCCGACCACGGGCAGAACCAGATTGCAGGCATTACTGGGGAAAATGGCGGACGTCATCCGCCGTGTACTGGGCAGGATCACGAAACGGCAAATCACCCAGGAAGAACTCAGCGACGCCGACGCCATCGGTCTCTTGCGCGACATCACTGCCTTGCAAGGTGCGGACGACCTCGCCGACGCGCGGGCAAGCGCAGGCGTGGCGGCACGACAAACCCCGCCCGCGCAGGCGGCAGAGCGCGCAGTACAGCGGCAGGAACGCATGCCGCCGGTGGACGCTGCGGCGTATTCGACGGCGCCCAGCGCGGGATCAGGCTTCTATTCCGCCCTTGCCCGCGAAATCAACACCGTGCAGATGAAAAACGGCACGGCGCAGGCGTGGAAAGAACAACTGGCGGGCATGGTATCCAAAGGGAAAGTCAAAGAAGACGAAATCTTCTGGACGGGCATCCGCGAATGGCTGGACGCACAGGACGGCAAAATCAGCCGCGAAGCGGTGCAGGATTACTTGCGCGGCGGGCAAGTCGTCATCGAAGAAGAAGGCCTCAGGCAAAAATGGAGCTTCCGCTCAACCAGCGAGGATGAACGTGTGTATGACAGTGAGGAAGAGGCATGGGATGCCTATAACGAAGAGGAAAACTGGATAGACGACGAAGCGGCAGGGGTGAATGAAGACGACGGTGAATTGACCTTCTGGAATGCAAATGGCGACACCTACACCGTCACACGGGAAGAGACGGAAGTCTGGCAGGATGAATACGGGGACACCGTTGAGCCGGAAACGGCAGTAAATGAAGAATGGGGCGAATACTACGAACAGGATGATGACGGCAATATCACCGTGTACGATGCAGACGGCGATGAAAGAGCCACCTACACCACAGGCACGGCAGAACAATGGGTCGGCGAAGACGGACAAACTTTCGGGAGCCGTGAAGACGCCCTGGAAGAACTCGAAAGGCGGGCGGAGGAAGAAAAAGACTACTACCGCAGCGTCCTGCGCGAACCGGAATTGACGGAACGGGCGGAGGGCAGCACCGTTTACCGCGACTACAGCTTTGCCGGCAAAGGGCAGAACTATCGCGAATTGTTGCTGACCACGGATGGTGGCAAAGTCGAACAATACCAGTCGCCGCACTGGGACAACAATGAAAACGTGCTGGCGCACATCCGCCTGACCGACTTTGACGGCGGGCAAACCCTTTTTGTCGAGGAACTGCAATCAGACTGGGCGCAGGACAGGCGCAAAGGCAAGACGGATGCCGCCGCACCGTTTGTGGACAAAACCGGCAAATGGGTGGATCTGACCCTGAAACGCGTACTGATGGAAGCCGTCAATGGCGGCTACCAGCGGGTGGCCTTTATCAACGGCCAGCAAAGCGCCGACCGCTACGGCTTGGAAACAAAGATTGCCAGCATCGAATACGACGGCAAGCACCTGACCGCCCACCCCAAAGGCAACGGCGCGCCCATCGAGCATGAAGCCGCGCCGCAAGAGCTGGACGACATCATCGGTGAAGAAACCGCACGGAAACTGCTGGCGCAGAAAGAGACGGACGGGGTGCGCCGCCTCGAAGGCGACGAGCTGAAAATGGGCGGCGAAGGGATGAAGGCGTTTTACGACAGCGTCGTCCCCAAAGCGCTGAAAGCCCTCTTGCGCAAAGCCGACAAAGGCATCCGGCTGGAAAACGCCATGCAGGAAGAGACGGGCGCGGAACAGCTTTCCTTCACCGTGACGGACACCATGCGCGAGACATTGGGCGGAGGGATGCCGCTGTTTTCCGTCGCACCCAACCTTGACGAAGCGGCAGATTCCGCCTTTGCACGGGCGGTTGACCGTGTGGCGGCAGGGGAAAACATCGCGGGGTTCGTGCGCCTCGGGACGACGCCTGAAGCGCTGCAACTGGCAGGCTTGCCCGATACGGGAATGTTTATTGCCGGCAGGGTTATCAAGAAAGTAATGAATCGCCGCTTGGGGTTAGATTACGGGCATAACCTGGATGCTGAAACGTTGAAGCGTTTGCCGGAACAATTAAACCGACCCATCGCCATCGTGAAATCCTCACCCAATTCGACCAATCCCAACAGCTATATCGCACTAACCGGACTTATCGAAACCGATTTTATTGACGGGACACAGATGCCAGTCATTGCGACGCTGGCATTGAATGTAACGAAACGGGGTGTGGAACTGATAGACGTTACCAGTGTGTACGGGCGGGAAGCATTCAAGATAGAGAACGACCTGAAACGCAAGGTGTTCTATTGGGATAAAGAAAAAGGTTTGCAATTCAAGAACGCCTTCCGGCTACAATTGCCCTCACAATTGCGTTCAGATGCAAACCTTTCTAGGGCAAATATTAAAACAAACGAAGACCTGACGCAAGAGAAGCAAACCCTGCAACAGGAATTTGCCGCAACCGCGCAACAGTACGGCGGCGAAGCAGCCTACAAACAGGCCAAGGCAGCGGGGCAGACGGAACTCGACTACCGCCAATGGGTGCAGGTGCGCACCCCGTCGTTCAAGGCATGGTTTGGTGACTGGCAGAACGACCCCAAGAATGCCTCAAAGGTAGTGAACCCACGCACGGGCGAGCCGCAGGTGGTCTATCACGGCACCAACGCGCAGTTTGACACCTTCGACACCCCGCTCAACATGCCGCGCATCTTCCTGACCCGCTCACGGGCATTTGCGCAGAAATACGGACGGGACGCCATGCCGCTCTTCGTCAACGCGCGCAACACCTTGAATGTGGACTACGCGGGGCGCGGTGCTTTCGACGAAATCGAAGTGAACGGCGCAACCCTGTACGATATCGAAGAACTCGCCGACCATGCCTGGGAAAACGGCTACGACGGCGTACTGGCCGACAACGTGGTGGACAGCGGCACCCGCGATGCCAAACAGAGCATCAACGATGAAGTCATCGTCACCGACCCTGCGCAAATCAAATCCGCCACCGGCAACGGCGGCGCCTTCAATCCGGCGGACGCCAACATCTACCACAGCACCGCACCGGAAACGGGCGACCAAACCCCGGACGCAAGACAGCAGCGCACCCTGCGCCTTGCCAGCAACCGCATCCTGAACATTGCGCGTGCCATTTGGGACGGCGCAAAAAACATCGGCGGCGAACCCATCGACTTCGGCACAACCCCGCCGGTCTATCAGGCACTGGGGGCGTACGCATTACCGCTGCGCATTGTCGATACACGCAAACTCTTTTCCCTGCTGCGCCCGAAAAGCGAGCAGGGGCAGCGCGGCGACAACACGCACGAACTCACCCCGGAACTGCTGGCGCAGATTCCGCAGGCCTTGCAAAAACCGGTGATGGTGTTCGATACCGAAAAAGGCGGCGGCTTTGTGGCAGTGACGGAACTCACGGACAGCGACGGCGCGCCCGTTGTTGCCGCCATCCACCTGAACCACAAAATGCGCTACTACATGGTGAACAAAGTGGCGAGTATCTACGGCAAGAACAACGCCGAACACGCCTTTGCCAAATGGACGAAAGAAGGCCGCCTGCGTTATGTGGATACGACAAGTCCCCCGCTGCTTACGTCGAACGGTGTCCAATACACCCATGAAAAGTCAGCGAGGGACTATGGCTACACTGTACTCACCGATGCCGATGTTGTCAAGCTGCAACAACAGGCGGCACAGACGGAAGCCGAAACCAAGACGGGGCAGGCGCTTTTCAGCACCGCCTGGCACGGTACACCCTATCGGGGCATCGAAAACGAAGGCTTCGACCTGGGCAGAATCGGCACGGGCGAAGGCGCGCAGGCCTACGGCTGGGGTATCTACTTCGCGGGCGACCGGGACGTTTCCGAAGAATACCGGCGCAGGCTTTCCAACAGTGAAGAGATTGTAAACTTCCGCTTCGGCGACGAACCCTTCATCCGCACCAACGACGGCTGGCGAAGCGACGAACACGGCTGGCAACTGGAAGGTGCGGAAGAAGTGGCGGCCAACGCCATCACCGACGGCACCGATCTGGCAGCCCTGATCGCGGAAGCCGAAGAGGACGAGATGGACGTCATCTGGGACGGCCATATGGAGGTTGACCTCGACACCGCGCGCGAAGCCGCGCAGATGATCGCCAACGGCGACATCGAAGCGGACACGCGGCAGGGGCAGCTGTACAGCGCGGAAATCCCCGAAGACGAAGAACTGCTGGACTGGGATGACGCGTACAGCAAACAGCCGCAGGATGTGCAGGAAAAAATCCGCCGCACCCTTGAAAACGCACCACAACGGGCATTGGAAGACTACGGCGTGGCAAGCGGGCAGGAACTGGCCGACAAAATACTCGGCGACGATCCGACCGGCAGCAACATCTACAACAGCCTGGACGACATTTACGGGAGCGACCGCGAGGCCAGCCTGGCGCTGAACGACAACGGCATCCCCGGCCTGCGCTACCTTGACGGCAACAGCCGCCGCGCCGGTGAAGGCAGCCACAACTTCGTCATCTGGGACGATGCCCTGCTCACCCCCGAAGCGGCGCAAATCGAAGCGATGTACAGCATCCCGCCACAACTGGTGAGCGACCCGCCGACGCAGGAAGGCCTGGCGAAACGCATCATGCAGGCCTTCACCGACCCGACCATTCGCGACCTGTGGTTTGTGACCGGCAGGGCGAACTCGACCGCATCCTGCGCGCCGACCCGGGCGCGAAAGCCGTGCGCAACGCCTTCAAAATGTACAACGCGAGGGTGCAGCACATCCTCGAAGGCGTGCCGCAGACCATGATCCAGGACCTGGGCAAAGCGCTGGCCGCGCACTTCCAAGAAGCGGAAAAGCGCATCCCGGACCTGCAAAACATGAAGGCGAACAAAAAAGTGCGCCAGCAAATGTTCATGGACTGGCTGGACGGCGTCGGTAAATACATCAACACCTTTGTCCGTGACGGCGTGAATGCTGCCCCGCCTTGCGCAACCCCGGTCAACGCGGCATTATCCCCGTCCCCTCTTTATCAACAGGAAACCTCATGAACAAACAACCTTCCCTCCTCGGCGGGGCCTGCATCATCACCGGGGTCTGTGTCGGCGCGGGGATGCTCGCTCTGCCGCTTGCCGGTGCCGGTGCCTGGTCGCTGTGGGCGACTGCCGCCATCGTCCTCACCATGCTGATGATGACGCTCTCCGGCTGGCTCTTGCTCGAAGCCTACCAGCGCTATGATCTGCGCGCGTCGTTCAATACCGTCACCCGCGATGTGCTTGGCGCGCCGGTCAATGTCATCAACAACCTCGCCGTGTATTTCGTCGGCGGCATTCTCCTTTATGCCTACATCACCACGATGGGGCTGATGCTGCACGGCATCAGCGGCGGGTCGCTCGGTACTACCGCCGCCTCCATCCTTGCCTGCGTCATCGGTGGTGCGTTTGTCTGGCACTCGACCCGTGCCGTGGACCGCATTTCAGTGCTGCTCATCGTCTTCATGGTCGCGACGTTTTTGTTCAGCATTTACGGCCTGGTCAGCGGGGTGCGCCTCGATACGCTGCTTAACCGCGACGGCGGCAGCGGTGGTTATGCCCGCTATGTGCTCGCCTTCCTGCCCGTCTGCCTGACTTCCTTCGGCTACCACCATTCCGTCACCTCGATGCGTGCCTATTACGGCGAAGAGAAGAAGGCGGCGCGCGCGATTCTGTATGGCACGCTGCTGGCGATGGGCATTTACCTGCTGTGGACGCTCTCCATTTTCGGCAACCTGCCGCGCGGCGAGCTGGCGCCGATTGCCGCCGCCGACGACAGCGTCAATGTGCTCACCGCCAGACTCGGCGACATCCTGCACAGCCGCTATCTGAAAACCGCCATCGATGCCTTCGCCCTCGGTGCGGTCGTCTCTTCCTTCATCGGCGTCGGCCTCGGCGTCTTCGACTATCTCGCCGACAGTTTCCATTTCGGCAATGACCGCGCAGGGCGCAGCAAAACCTGGCTCGCCACCTTCCTGCCGCCGCTTCTCTGCTCGCTGCTCTGGCCGATGGGCTTCGTCATGGCGATTGGTTACGCGGGCGCGGTGGCGACCATCTGGACGTGCATGGTGCCCGCCGCACTGGTGTGGAAGACGCGCGCGCGCCACGGCACGGCAGGCTACACCGTGCCGGGCGGGCAGGCGCTGCTCGCCGCCGTTTTCCTCTACGGCGTCCTCGTCGCCCTCTTCCACTTCCTCAACATGCTGCACAAACTGCCCGTTTATCAGGGCTGAAACGCGGGGCAGTATCCCCCTACTTGCAAACAGAAAACGGCGGTAAAACCGCCGTTTATGCTAGAATGCGCGCCTTTGTACAGCCCACGGGAACGACCATGACCGAAAACAAATACGACTCCTCCAACATCCGCGTTTTGAAAGGCCTCGAAGCCGTCCGCACCCGCCCGGGCATGTACATCGGCAACACCGACGACGGCAGCGGCCTGCACCACATGGTCTTTGAAGTCGTCGATAACGCCATCGACGAAGCCCTTGCCGGCTACTGCACCGAAATCGGCGTCATCATCCACCAGGACGAATCCATCACCGTGCGCGACAACGGGCGCGGCATCCCGGTGGACATCCACCCCGAAGAAGGCCGCAGCGCCGCCGAAGTCATCATGACCGTGCTGCACGCGGGCGGCAAATTCGATGACAACAGCTACAAAGTCTCCGGCGGCCTGCACGGCGTCGGCGTCTCCGTGGTCAACGCCCTCTCCGAACGCCTGACCATGACCATCCGCCGCGACGGCCACATCCACCAGCAGCACTACCACCACGGCGAACCGGACGCGCCGCTTGCCGTCATCGGCGATACGGCAGAGAGCGGCACCGAAATCAACTTCCTTGCGAGCTCCGACACCTTCGGCAACGTCGTTTACGACTACGACACCCTCGCCAAACGCCTGCAAGAACTCTCCTTCCTGAACGCGGGCGTGCGCATCACCCTGAGCGACGAACGCACCAACAAAACCCAGACCTACGAATACGAAGGCGGCGTGCGCGCCTTCACCGAATACCTCAACCGCAACAAAACCCCCATCCACCCCACCATCTTCTATTGCAGCGCCGAAAAAGACGGCGTGTACGTCGAAATCTCCCTGCAATGGAACGACAGCTACCAGGAAAACGTTTACTGCTTCACCAACAACATCCCGCAGCGCGACGGCGGCACCCACCTGGCCGGCTTCCGCGCAGCAATGACCCGCACCCTGAACGCCTACATGGAAGAGGAAGGCCTTCTGAAAAAAGCAAAAATCGCGACCAGCGGCGACGACGCGCGCGAAGGACTGACCGCCATCGTCTCCGTGAAAGTGCACGACCCCAAATTCAGCTCGCAGACCAAAGACAAACTCGTATCGAGCGAAGTCAAAAGCGCGGTGGAAAGCGTCCTCGGCGAAAAACTCAAAGAATACCTGCTGGAAAACCCGCAAGAAGCCAAAATCATCGCCGGCAAAATCGTTGATGCCGCCCGCGCCCGCGAAGCCGCGCGCAAAGCCCGCGAAATGACGCGGCGCAAAGACGTGCTCGACATCGCAGGCCTGCCCGGCAAACTCGCCGACTGCCAGGAAAAAGATCCTGCCCTCTCCGAAATCTTCATCGTGGAAGGGGACTCCGCAGGCGGTTCGGCCAAACAGGGGCGCAACCGCAAATTCCAGGCTATCCTGCCGCTCAAAGGCAAAATCCTCAACGTCGAAAAAGCCCGCTTCGACAAAATGCTCGGCTCGGCGGAAATCGGCACCCTGATCACCGCGCTCGGCACCGGCATCGGCAAAGACGACTTCGACGCCGCCAAACTGCGCTACCACCGCATCATCATCATGACCGATGCCGACGTGGACGGCGCGCACATCCGCACCCTGCTCCTCACCTTCTTCTACCGGCAAATGCCCGAACTCGTCGAACGCGGCCACATCTACATCGCCCAGCCGCCGCTCTACCGCGCCAGCAAAGGCCGCAACAAACAATACCTCAAAGACGACCACGAACTGAACGAACTGCTGCTCACCCAGGCACTGGATGACGCCAGCCTGCACCTCGCCGCCGACGCCCCCGCCATCAACAAAAGCGCCTTCGAAGCACTCGCGCGCGAACACGCCGTGATTGACGGCCTGATCAAACGCCTCTCACACCGCTACGACAACCGCGTCCTGCGCGCCCTCGTCGAAGCGCCCGAACTCAGCCGCGCCACCTTCGCCGACGCAGACGCCATGCAGACATGGCTTGCCGCTTACCGCCAGCAACTTGCCCGCTTCGCTGAGGCCGGCGTTACCCTCACCGCCGACTACCTGCCGGGCGACAACCCGCGCATTGACATCCGCATCGAACAACACGCCAACCAGCACCACAACTACATCGACCCGCACTTTGCCGACAGCAACGAGTACCGCCGCATCAACAGCTTCGGGCAAAAAGTGCGCGGCATGCTCGGCGAAGGCGCCTACTTCACCAACAGCAAAGAACGCATCGAAGTCGAACACTTCCACCAGGTCATCACCGCCCTGCTCGCCGAAGGCAAACGCGCCTACGAAATCCAGCGCTACAAAGGCCTCGGTGAAATGAACCCCGACCAACTGTGGGAAACCACGCTCGACCCCGCCGTGCGCCGCATGCTGCAAGTCCAGCTCAAAGACGCGCGTCTGGCGGATGAAATCTTCACCACCCTGATGGGCGAAGAAGTCGAACCCCGCCGCGCCTTCATCGAAGACAACGCCAACAGCGCCAATATCGACATCTGAGGCAAAGTTTCTGCCCTTTACCTGAAAATTCCTCTTGCCATCCGCCATCCCGCTATTCCCGGTGCTATGCGGAATGCAGCGGCACGACCCTCTCATAGCGGCAGAAAGTCAGATCATATGGATTGCGTGCGTCGGCAGGGTATTCTTCGCGCGCGGTTTCCTGCCAGATAGCGGGATCAATAGGCGGGAAAAAGCGGTCCGCATCGGCAATCGTGGTATGGACATGCGTTACCAGCAATGTATTGGCGACGGGAAGGGCGCTGTGATAAAGCGCGCTGCCGCCGATAATGTAAACCGTATCCCCTTTTGCAGCATCAAGGGCACCGGGAAGATGCGGACAAACCGTCGCATCTTGCAGGGAATAGGCGGCATTGCGGCTGATGACGAGATTCTGCCGCCCGGGCAGGGCGCGGCCAATGCTTTCATAGGTTTTGCGCCCCATGATGACGGGGTGGCCGAGGGTATGCCGCTTGAAATGTTGCAGGTCGCGTGGCAGATGCCACGGCATTTGATTATTACGGCCAATAGCGCGGTTGGTGCTTTGCGCGACGATCAGGATGATTTCAGGCATGGGAAAGCGTTCATGAATGTTAATACCAGTCCCCGGAAATAAAACGGCGTCCGCAGGCCGGTTATTCTTCGGTCTGGTATGATAACGCCCCCGACGGGGAGGGGCTGTTTGTCGTGTACGAAGGAAACGGCTATAAAAAAACGGCGGTTGTCCGCCGTTTTTTTGTGGCGTGCCATCAGTCCACGAGGATGCGCAGCATGCGGCGCAGCGGTTCCGCCGCGCCCCACAGCAGCTGGTCGCCGACGGTGAAGGCGCTCAGGTATTCGCCGCCCATCGCCAGTTTGCGCAGGCGGCCGACCGGCACGTTCAGGGTGCCGCTGACTTTGGCAGGCGTCAGTTCGTGCATGCTCGCTTCTTTTTCGTTGGGGATGACTTTCACCCAGTCGTTGTGTTTGGCGAGCAGTTGTTCGATTTCGGCAAGCGGCAGGTCTTTTTTCAGTTTCAGGGTCAACGCCTGGCTGTGGCAGCGCATCGCGCCGACGCGGATGCAGAGGCCGTCCACCGGAATGGGGTTGGCGCTGCGGCCCAGGATTTTGTTGCTTTCCACCCCGCCTTTCCATTCTTCTTTGGATTGGCCGTTGCCGAGGTCGGCGTCAATCCAGGGAATGAGGCTGCCGGCGAGCGGCACGCCAAAGTTGGCTTTGGGGTAGTCGTCGCTGCGCAGGGCGGCGCTGACTTTGCGGTCGATGTCGAGGATGGCGCTGTGCGCGTCGGCGAGTTCGTCCGCTACTTGGGCGTGCAGGTAGCCCATGCCTTCGAGCAGTTCGCGCATGTTTTTCGCGCCCGCGCCGGAGGCCGCCTGATAGGTCATGCTGGTTGCCCATGCGACGAGGTCGTTTTCAAAGAGGCCGCCGAGTGCCATCAGCATCAGGGAGACGGTGCAGTTGCCGCCGATGAAGTCTTTTTTGCCGTCGCGGATGGCGGCGTCAATGACGCGGCGGTTGACCGGATCAAGGATGATGACGGCGCGATCATCCATGCGCAGCGCGGAGGCGGCGTCAATCCAGTAGCCGTCCCAGCCGCGTGCGCGCAGTTGCGGGTGGATGGCTTTGCTGTAATCGCCGCCCTGGCAGGTGAGGATGATGTCCATCGCCGCGAGTGCGTCGAGGTCGTGCGCGTCGTGCAGGGTTTTGCCGCTGCCGGCAAAGGCGGAGGCGGCGGTGCCTGCCTGCGAGGTGGAAAACAGGGTGGTTTCGACGTGCGCGAAGTCACCTTCTGCCTGCATCCGTTCAACGAGTACGGAGCCGACCATGCCGCGCCAGCCGACGATGCCGAGTTTTTTCATGTGCTGTTCCTCTTGATGAATGGGTAAATGGGGGGCGGGTGATTTAACACCTTTTAATGTGGGCAGGCAAGCGGGGATTGCCGCCGCCGTTACCACACCCGCTTGATGAGGGCGAGCAGGTTGTCGCGCATGATGGCGCGGATGTCGTCGTCGCGGTAGCCGCGTTGGGCGAGACCGTCGCGGACGGCATCGAGCGCGGCGGGGCTGAGGTATTTGCCGCTGAGGCCTTTTTGCGGGTCGTAACCTGCGGCGGGCGGCCACCAGTACTGGCGGTTCACGTCGGCGGGGATGTCCGGCACACCGTCGTCGTAGCAGTAATCCAGACCGATGGCGGTGTGTGCCACGCCGACGAGTTGGGCGATGTAGTCGATGTGCGCGATGAGCGAGGCGGGTTGGAGGCCGGGGTCACCGAGGAAACTGCCGACGCCGTTCAGGGCGACGAGACCGCCGGTGGCGGCGACGGCACGGATGGCGCGGTCGGTGATGTTGCGCCTGTGCGGCACGAGGGCGCGCGGGTTGGCGTGGCTGTACAGCACGGGGCGCTCTCCGCTGTACGCGCAGATCTCGAGCGCGGTTTGTTCGTTGCTGTGGCTGAGGTCCATGAGGATGCCGGCGGCGTGGATGGCGTCCACCATGCGCTCGCCGAGCGGGGTGAGGCCGCCTTCGTCGTGCGCGCCGCCCGCGACGCTGTTGCTGCGGTTGTAGGCGAGGTGGATTTGCCGCACGCCGAGGCGGTGGTAGAGGGCGACCATGTCGGGGGTTTCGAGCAGCGGCAGTGCGCCTTCGAGGTCGAAGCTGAGGGCGAGTTTGCCGCCGGCGGCGATGCGTTCGATGTCGGCGGCGGTGTCGGCGAGTTCGAGCCAGTCGGCGGCGGCAATCTGGCGGCGGTAGCCGGCGATGGTGGTCATGATTTGCGCGAGCGGGTTCATGTCCATGCCGACGTTGACGGAGAGGTAGCGCACGCCGGCGTCGTAGTGCAGGCGGAGCTGGTTGATGTCGGTGTCGCCGTGCAGCGGCAGGCAACTGTGGGCGTCGGCGTACCAGTCGTGGTTCATGGTGGGCTCCGGGGTTGGGTCTGGTGGCAAATTTACAGCCATTCGCGCGGCTTGAGGTAGTCGGCAAGGCGGGCTTCCATGCTGCCGGCTGCCGGGCGGTAGTCGTAGGCGAAGCGCGCCAGCGGCGGCAGGCTCATCAGGATGGATTCGGTGCGCCCGCCGCTTTGCAGGCCGAAGTGGGTGCCCCGGTCGTAGAGCAGGTTGAATTCGATGTAGCGGCCGCGCCGGTAGAGCTGGAAGGCGCGTTCGCGCTCGCCGTAGGCGGTGTTTTTGCGTTTTTCGACGATGGGCAGGTAGGCGGCGAGCCAGCTTGTGCCGACGGCGCGGGTGAAGGCGGCACCTGCCGCAAAGTCGGCGGGCTGGTAGTCATCGAAAAAGAGGCCGCCGATGCCGCGCGTTTCGCCGCGATGCGGCAGGTAGAAGTAGCGGTCGCACCAGGCTTTGTAACGCGGGTAGAGCTCGGCGCCAAACGGGGCGCAGGCGGCAAAGGCGGCGCGGTGCCAGGCGCGGCAGTCGTCGTCGAACGGGTAGTACGGGGTGAGGTCGATGCCGCCGCCGAACCACCAGGCGCGGATGCGCCCGCCGTCGTGCGCGGTGAAGAGGCGGATGTTGGCGTGGCTGGTCGGCACGTAGGGGTTGCGCGGGTGGATGACCAGCGACAGGCCGTGCGCGGTATAGGCGCAGGCGGCGAGTTCGGGACGCTTTTCGCTCGCCGCAGGCGGCAGGCGTTCGCCCGCGATGTGCGAGACGTTGACGCCCGCCTGCTCGAAGACGCCGCCCTCTTGCAGCACCATGGTGAGGCCGCTCCCGCGCAGGCGGGGCTCGTCGCGCTGCCAGGCGTCGCGGCGGAAAGCGCCGCCGTCTGTCGCGGTCAGCGCGGCGGTGATGCGCTGTTGCAGGTCGTCAAGATAGGCGGCGAAGGCGCTGATGTCGGTGGCGGTGGGGGTCATGGTTGGGTCATCCACAGTTTGACGGCGAAGGCGATGAAGAGCAGCCCGGCGGCACCCAGTCCGGCGACGGGCAGGGTGCGGTGGCGGGTGACGAGGCGTTTCAGGTGGCTGCCGGCACCGGTGAGATATTGACTGAGGTCGGTGATGCCGTTCATGGGGTATTTCCTTTTGCCGCGTTGCGGCAGTGGCGGGTTTCACTTTTCACAAAGGCGTAGGCGGGGCTGCGCAGGGTGACGCAGTTGCTGTTGCGTTCGTAGATGTAGTGCTTGTCGAGGTAATGGCGGTAGTGGATGACCTGCGGCGCGCAGGTTTCGCCGACGGGACAGACGGGGAATTCACCGATGCGCGCGGCGGCGAGACGGTCGATGGCGTGATAGGTGCGCCAGGCAAAGGCGAGCGTCAGCAGGTAGAGCAGCAGGCTCACCAGCGGGTAATGCAGCAGGGTTTTGGGATACGGCGCGCGGCGGTAGCGGATGGCGAGGTAGATGGCGAAGGCAAGGAGATAGACGGGGTAAAGCAGCAGCAGAGTGCTGAGGTAAAACTCGCCGCCGAGGGAGGCACCCGTCAGCGCGGCGGCGGCGATGACGAGATTGAGGAGAAAGTGTTTGTGTTGCATGGCGTCTGCCGGTGGGGATGGCGCGGGATTATACGCCTGCCGCCGTTATCCGGCGGCGGGACTTCGGCTATATACTTGCCGCCCTGTTTTTCAGGGATTTGCTGCATGTTGATTGAGGGTTACGACTCGGAGGATTTGGCCGCCACACTGCTGCGCCAGCTCAGGAATCTGGCGCACGGCAACCGGGTGGATGCGCAGGAAGTGCAGGCGGTGGCGCATGAAGCCGAAGCCTTTGCCGTCGAGCTGAACGTGGTGTGGCAGTTCGGCGGTTTCTGTGAAGACAGGCGCATCGCCGGCGGCGAGGCGGCGGCACGGCACTGCGGCAACGATGCGGCGCTGTTCGAGCGGGAAACGGCGGCGCTGCTGCACCAGGCGCAGACGGACACCGCGCTGCGCCAGCCGTTTATCAACGGCCTCAGCGAGGCGGGGCGGCAGGGGCTGGCGCAGTCGATGCAGGAGAGCGTCTTTCACCGCTTCGCGCCGCTGTCCGTGCAGGAAGATTGCCCGCTGTGCCGGGGGCAGGGCAAGACGACCTGCCCCCGTTGCGGCGGCGTCGGCCGGCAAACCTGCACCACCTGCGGCGGCGCGGGGCAGCACAGCGAACAGGTGTCCGAATACCGCGACGGCCAATACAGCGGCAGCCGCACGGTGCAGCACGTCTGCGAAACCTGTGGCGGCAGCGGGCAGACAACCTGTGCCGACTGTGTCGGCGCGGGCGCGGTGCATTGCGAACACTGCGGCGGACACGGCTTCTTCATGCTGACGCGGCATGTGGCGGCGCGGGCAACGCCGGGCCATGCCGTCGGCACCACGACCCATTTCGCCCGCGACGCGCTGGATGCGCTGCTCATGGAAGAAGGGCCGGAATTTTGCCGCCGGAAAATCCCGCTGTCCCTCACCAGCCATTGCCCGAACGGCATCAGCAGCCACCTCTTCGCCTACTCGGGCAGAAGCATCGCGCTGCGCCTCGATTTCGTGCTGAACCGCGCCCTGCTGAAAGGCAAGACCTACACCTGCTACGCCTTCGCCAACCCGCCCTATCCCTACGTGCGCCCCCCCTTCTTCGACGACCTTTTTGCCCTGGAACTGGACTGGCTGGCGGACGCCGTGCCGCGAAGCGGCATCGTCAGGCGCAGCAAAGCCGTCGCCTTCTTCTACCGCCATGCCGGGCAGCCGGTGCTGAACAGCGTCCTGCGCGACATGGCAAAAAATCCCGGCCACTCGGCCGCGACGCTGGCGGCGGCGATAGAAAAAGCCTGCCAGGGCTTCATCAGCACGGAAATGGCGGAAGAACTCGCCGCCTACCTGATCCGCATCCTCGACAAAGTCTCGCCGACCCATTCCAAAGGCCTCTGGTGGGGCATCGCCGCGCCGACCCTGTTCTACGCGACCCTCTACGCCGAAGCCAATATGGAAAGCTATTTTGCCGCCCGCCCCCTCTTTATCCCCTTCGACACCGCCGTGCGCGTCGCCCTGATGGTGGTCGTCCCGCTCGGCATCGCCCGGCTGGGCAGCACCCTGCTCACCCTGTGGCGGCGCAACAAAGTGCCGCGCGAATACTGGCAGGAACTGCGCGACGGCATCATCATGCGCCGCCTGCTGCGCACGGCGCGCAACCTCGCCATCATCGCCGCCCTCTACGGCGCACTGGCCGCACACGACCTCGTGCCGCGCAGCGGCGGCGTCTGGCTGAATCACATCCGCCGCACCATGAGCGAAGACATCTGCCCCTACCTGCCGACGCGGATCTGCGAAAACCTCTTCCGCCTGCCACCGGAACCGCCTGCGGCGGCGGAACAGGAAGCGGCAGGGACGGAGGCGGCAGTGGCAGTGCGGCCGCAGACGGCGACGGCATCGGCGGCCGTACCGGATGCGCGGGAAAAAGCGCGGCGGATACAGCAATTCCTGGCACAACAGGGCTACCGGCTCGACGTGGACGGCCGCTTCGGCGCACAAACCCGCCGCGCGGCGGATGACTACCTGCAACACGGCAGCGGTATCGTGCTGGACGGCGGCGCGACGGCTGACGACTACTACCGCGAACTGTTCGGCCTGCCGCCGGAGACGGAAGAAGAAGGAAATTGACAGCGACGCGCCGGGCCCGCCAGGCGGCGTAGTTACCGGATTCCGTAGCGACACTGCCTGTCCCAAGAAATAAACCAGGGTTCGTAGGGCGGGCTTCAGCCTGCCATCAATATCGCTGCGGCGGCCTGTGGCAAACACCGGTTTTTGTAGAGACGTTGCCTGCAACGTCTCTAAATCAAAAACGCGTTGGCGGTTGCGCGTGCCCGAAACGCAAAAAGCAGGCTGTGTGCCTGCTTGATGGGTTAAAGCCGTCTTGCGTCCGGCAAGCGGGGCATTTTGCCGTCTGCGCAGGCGGTTTCAGAAGAAGTTGCGCAGATCGATGTTGCGGTCGAAGGCGGCGCGTTCGAGGAAATCGGCAAAAGTGGCGGCGAGCAGGCGGGCGTTGCCGTTCGGCTCAATTTCCCAGATGCCGTGGTCTTCGGGGTGGAAGAAGAGGACGCCGTCGCCGTCGGCGGCGTGGCCGAAGGCGAAGGCTTCGCGCGTTTCGCGGCGTCTCGCCATCAGTTTTTGTGCCCAGTAGTCCTGGTAGTAGGGGGTGCGGATGACGGGCTGTTTTTCTTCGAGGGTGCGCTGCGACCACAGGCAGTAGGTTTTGGTGTCTTTCAGCGGCCGCTTGCGCTCGCGGAAGGTGTAGTAGGCATCAACGGCCGGATCGCGCGCTGCCATGTAGGTGCGGTAGCTGTCGGGCAGGTTGTAGGTGTTGAGGTTCATCGGTTGCCTTGTTTATTTGAGTTTGGGATAGGGGATGTGGTGTTCGTCGAGCTTTTTTTTCAGGGTGTTGCGCGTGATGCCGAGGATTTTCGCGGCGTGACTCTGGTTGTGGGCGCAGCGCAGCATGATGTGGCTGATGACGGCGTGTTCGGCTTCGTGGATGATGAGGTGATAAAGGCCGGCGGCGGCATGGGGATGTTCGTCTGTTTCGAGCATGGCGTAATACTGCTCGATGCTGTGCTCGATGGCGGCACGGATGGTCGTTGTTTTCATGGGGCGGGTCGCGGTGCGTGTTGGGCGCGCAGTATATAGCGGGGGTTGGGCGCTTGCTATATCGCGGCGCCGGCGAGGACGGCGAGTTGGGCGGTGAGGTCGGCAGCGCTGTTGATGGCGTCGCGCAACGCGGCATAGGCAGGATGATCTCGCAGGTAGGCGTGCAGGTGTTTGCGCGCGATGCGCGTCGCTTGCGCGCCGTAGTGCCGGTGCAGGTCGTGCAGGTGGGTGCGGATTTGCGCATTCTTGTCGGCAGCGGGCGCGGGGATGCCGTTCACCGCCGCTTGGCAGCGGGCGAAGAGCCACGGATCGCCGAGGGCGGCGCGGCCGATCATGAGACCATCGAAGCCGTAGCGGTCAATGAGGGTTTTTGCTTGCGCGGCGTCCGTGATGTCGCCGTTGGCGATGACGGGCAGGCAGGTACGGTTTTTAAGCGCACCGATGGCGGCATGGTCGGCGGTGCCGTTGTATTTCTGCGCGCGGCTGCGGCCATGCACGGCAAGGGCGGCGATGCCGTTGTCTTCCGCGATGGCGGCGAGTTCAAACAGGGTCGGCTGGTCGTCGTGGTAACCGAGGCGGGTTTTGACGGTGACGGGGATGGATACGGCGCGGCTGACAGCGGTGAGAATTTTTGCGACTTGGCCGAGATCAGCGAGCAGTGCCGAGCCTGCCTGCTGGCGGGCGACGGTTTTCGCCGGGCAGCCGAGGTTGATGTCGATGATGTCCGCGCCTTTGGCCTGCATGACGAGCGCCGCTTCCGCCATCAGTGCCGGGTCGCCGCCGACGAGCTGGACGATTTTCGGGTAGCGCGGGTCGGGGTCGAATTGCAGGCGGTTCTGCGCGAGGCCGGTGTGCAAGAGGTCGGGCTTGGCGCTGACCATTTCGGCGGTGCTGTAATCGGCACCGTTCGCCTGGCAGAGGCGGCGGAAGGGCAGGTCGCTGACGCCCGCCATCGGCGCGAGGGTGATGACGGGGCGGGGGTAGGTGAAGCGGCCGAGGGTGAGCATTTATTTGCGTTGCAGTGCGAGCAGTATCCAGCCGTCGCGTTCGTCGGCGCGGCGGATGTGGTAGGCGTCGGCGTAGGCGGCGCGGATGCGCGCTTCCTGGCGTTTGAGCAGGCCGGCGAAGATGAGGCGGCTGCCGTCGTGCAGGTGTTTTTCGAATTGCGGGCGCAGGGCGCAGAGCGGTTCGAGGAGGATGTTGGCGATGATGAGATCGACTTGCGGCGCGTCATCGGGGTTGGTGCAGAGGGTGATGCGGTTGGCGACGCCGTTTTTGGCGGCGTTGTCGTGGCTGGCGGTGAGTGCCTGCGGGTCGATGTCGGTCTGCCAGATGTGTGTGGCCCCCAGCAGGGCGGCGGCGATGCCGAGGATGCCGCTGCCGCAGCCGTAGTCGTAGGCGGTTTTGCCGCGCAGGTCGTGATGCACCAGCCAGTTGAGGCACATGGCGGTGGAGGGGTGGGTGCCGGTGCCGAAGGCGAGGCCGGGGTCCAGGCGCAGCACGGTGGCGTTTGCGTCGGGGATGGTGTGTTCGGTCGCGGCGACCCAAAAGCCGTTGCCGAAGGGGATGGGCTGGAAGTGGTCGAGCCAGGCGCGCACCCAGTCGTTGTCGTGCAGGAGGTGTGCGGCGATGGGGTAGTCGTCGCCGAGGGCGGCGCGCAGAACGGTGAGGATGGCGTCACGGTCGCTGTCTAGCGGGTAGAGGCCGGTCACGCGCGTGGTCTGCCACAGCGGGGTGGTACCGACGGGCGGTTCGAAGATTTCTTCGTCGCCGGAGGCGGTGTAGGTGACGGCGATGGCGCCGCTTGCTTCCAGCGCGGCTTCGAGCTGCTCGGCTTCGGCGTCGCTGTGGGCGGTGAGGGTGAGTTCCAGCCAGGTTTGGGGGGTCATGCGGGTTTCCGGGAGTGGATATGTTTTGCCCCCGCAAGCGGGGGCGTTATGTTGTCAGGCGAGGCCGAGTTTGTGTTCAAGGTAGTGGATGTCCATGCCGCCGTGGTTGACGACGGGGTCGTCCAGCAGGTCCTGATGCAGTTCGATGTTGGTGTTGATGCCTTCAATGACGAGTTCGCGCAGGGCCATTTTGGCGCGGGCGATGGCGGTCATGCGGTCATCGCCCCAAGTGATGAGTTTGCCGATCATGGAGTCGTAGTGCGGCGGCACGGTGTAGCCGTCGTAGAGGTGGGATTCGACACGCACGCCCAGGCCGCCCGGTGCGTGGAATTCGCTGACTTTGCCCGGCGAGGGGATGAAGGTCTTGGCGTTTTCGGCGTTGATGCGGCACTCGATGGCGTGTCCCCGGATGTGGATGTCGTCCTGGGTGTAGGAGAGCGGCAGCCCGGCGGCGATGCGGATTTGTTCGCGCACGATGTCCACGCCGGTGATCATTTCGGTGACGGGGTGTTCGACCTGGACGCGGGTGTTCATTTCGATGAAGTAGAACTCGCCGTTCTGGTAGAGGAATTCGAAGGTGCCGGCACCGTGGTAGCCGATGCGTTTGCAGGCTTCGACGCAGATGCCGCCGATTTTTGCGCGCTGTTCGGCGGTGATGCCGGGAGCGGGCGCTTCTTCCATGACTTTCTGGTGGCGGCGTTGCAGGGAGCAGTCGCGTTCGCCGAGATGGATGGCGTTGCCGTGTTTGTCGGACAGCACCTGGATTTCGATGTGGCGCGGGGTTTCGAGGAATTTTTCCATGTACACCATGTCGTTGCCGAAGGCCTGGCGCGCTTCGGTTTTGGTGAGGCGCACGGCATCGACGACTTCGGCGGCGTTTTTGACGACGCGCATGCCGCGTCCGCCGCCGCCACCCGCCGCCTTGATGATGACGGGGTAGCCGATGCGTTCGGCGGTCGCGCGGATCTCGTCCGGATCGGTGCCGAGCGGGCCGTCCGAGCCGGGCACACAGGGGATACCGGCGGCTTTCATCGCTTTGATGGCTTCGACTTTGTCGCCCATCATGCGGATGGTTTCTGCGCGCGGCCCGATGAAGGTGAAGCCGGATTGTTCGACACGCTCAGCGAAGTCGGCATTTTCCGAGAGGAAGCCGTAGCCGGGGTGGATGGCGTCGGCGTTCGTGACTTCGGCGGCGGCGATGATGGCGGGCATATTGAGGTAGCTTTCGGACGAAGGCGCCGGGCCGATGCACACGGATTCGTCGGCGAGGACGACGTGTTTGAGGTCGGCGTCGGCTTTGGAGTGCACGGCGACGGTTTCGATGCCCATTTCGCGGCAGGCGCGCAGGATACGCAGCGCGATTTCCCCCCGGTTGGCAATCAGCACTTTCTGGAACATGGCGGTTTCCCCCGGAGCTTATTTGACGACGAAGAGGGGTTCGTCGTATTCGACCGGTTGCCCGTTTTCGACGAGGATTTCCACGACTTTGCCGCCAAAGTCGGCTTCGATGCGGTTGAACATTTTCATGGCTTCGATGATGCAGACGGTGTCGCCCGCCTTGATGTCGTCGCCGAGTTTGATGAAGGGGTCGGCATCGGGCGCGGGGGCGTTGTAGAAGGTGCCGACCATCGGCGAGCGGATGAGTTTGCCGTCCGGCGCGGGTTTGCCAGCGGGGGCGGCTTCGGCGGCAGGTGCGGGGGCGGCGGGCGCCTGCGGTGCGGCCGGGTAGGGCATGGGATACGGCGCAGGCGGCATCATCGGCGGCATTTGCCCGTAGCGGTTGATGCGCACGGATTCTTCGCCTTCGGTGATTTCGAGTTCGGCGATGCCGCTCGCTTCGAGCATTTCGATGAGTTTCTTGATCTTGCGGATGTCCATGGTCAGGTCTCTTGTCTGGGTTTGGTGAGGTAGTGGTGGGCGGCGGTGAGCGCCAGTTCGTAGCCGGTCGCGCCGAGGCCGCTGATGACGCCGAGGGCGAGGTCGCTGAAATAGGAGTGGCGGCGGAAGGCTTCGCGCCGGTAGATGTTCGAGAGGTGCACTTCGATGAAGGGGATGGCGACGGCAGCCAGCGCGTCGCGCAGGGCGACGCTGGTGTGGGTGTAGGCGGCGGGGTTGATGATGATGAAATCGACTTCGTGTCTGCCCGCTTCGTGGATGAGGTCGATGAGGGTGCCTTCGTGGTTGTGCTGGATGTGTTCGAGCTGGTGACCGAGGTCTTGCGCCATGCTTTTCAGGCGGGTTTCGATGCTGTCCAGGGTGTCGTTGCCGTAGTGTTTTGGCTCGCGGCTGCCGAGCAGGTTCAGGTTGGGGCCGTTAATGACAAATATTAGCGCCATAGGGTATTGGGTTCTCAGGGTGGGATGGTCGCGGTGCCGCGCGGTACGGTCTGTGGGTTAGGCCGCGCGGGGGCGTTAGAGGCGCGCATTATAGCGGCTTCACCGGGAAACCCGTACAGTGTTTTGCCTGCCTGCGGCAAGGCCGTGCAGGCAGGTGCCGGGAGGTTATTCCGCCCAGCTTCGCAGTTTGGCGGCGAAGGCGTCGGGCGTCATTTCGCCGATGAGAGTTTCGGCGGGGGCGTGCAGTTTGCCGTGCGGTAGGTAGTAGAGCACGGCGGGCGGGCCGACGAGGTTGAGCGCGTTGAACATCGCCTTGTGTTCGGCGGTGAAGTCGGTCACGTCGATTTTCAGCAGGGTGTAGGGCGCAAGCGGCGCGGCGAAGTCGGGGTTGTTCCAGATTTGGGCTTCCCATTTTTTGCAGGCGACGCACCAGTCGGCGTAGAAGTCGAGCAGCACGGGGCGGTCGCTGGTGGCAATGGCGGCTTCGAGCGCGGCGACGCTGTCCACGGTGCGGAAGGCGTTGTGCGCTTGCGGCGCAGTCGCGGCGGGCGCGCCGAGGTGCAGGTTGGCACTCTGCATGCCGAGGGCGAGGGCGGCGATGAAGGCGCTGCCGGCGAGGAAGCGGCGGGTTTTGCTGTCGCCATAGAGGTAGGCAGCGGCGAACATGGCGTACAGCGCCCAAGCGGTGAGCGCCCAGGCGGGCGGCAGGATGCGGGCGACGAGCCACACGCCGATGGCAAGCAGGGCGAAGGCGAAGGCTTTTTTGACGTTGTCCATCCATGCGCCCGCCTTTGGCATGAAGCGGCGGAAGGCACCGGCGAAGAGCAAGAGCGGCAGGCCGGTGCCGAGGCCGAAGACGAAGAGGGCGGTCGCGCCTTTGAGCGGGCCGGTCTGGGTGGTGAAGAGCAGGAGTGCGGTCAAAACGGGGGTAGCGCAGGGGCTGACGACGAGCACGGACAGCGCGCCCATCACCGCCGCGCCGCCGTAGGAGCCGCCCTGTTGGCGGCGGTTGAGCTTGTCCACCGGTTTTTGCAGCCAGCGCGGGGTTTGCAGGGTATAGACGTCGAAAAGCGACAGCGAGAGCCCGGCGAAGAGCAGCGCGACGAGGGCGGTAATCCACGGTTTTTGCAGGATGACTTGCAGATTGATCTGGAAGATGCCGAAGACGGCACCGAGCAGCCCCATCGCTGCGCCCATCGCCAGCACATAGACGGTGATGAGGCGGTAGGCGCGGCCGCTGCCGGTGTTGGGCCCGACAACGAGGCTGGTGACGATGGGCACCAGCGGATAGACGCAGGCGGTGAAGCTGACACCGATGCCGAGGAGGAGGACGAGCGGCAGGGAGATGAGGAAGTTGTCGTTCAGGCGGCGGATGAGGCGGTCAATGGTGCTTGTCGTGGCATCAGGCGGTGCGGCGGCAACCGCTTGTGCCGGGGTTTTTACCGCCTGCGGCGCGGCGGTGAGCGGGAAATCGCGCGTCATCGGCGGGTAGCAGATGCGACCTTCGGCGCAGCCTTGCAGGTGCAGGGTCAGGGTGCCGCCCGCCGCCGGGCGCGGCAGGCTGAGGTTGAGTGCGCCCCGATAAATCTGCTGTTCGCCGAGGAATTCGTCCTGATGCACCTCGCCCGCCGGCAGCGGCAGGTCAAGCGGTTTGCCGTCCACTGCGGCGCGCAGGCTGTGGCGGTAGAGATAGTAGCCGTCCGGCATGCGGTAATGCAGGGCGAGTTCGCCGTCTGTTTCCGTCGCGCTCACGGTGAAGGCTTCTTCTTCCGGCAAGACGTCGCGGTTTGCCGCCTTGAAGAGCTGCGGCCTGGCGGTGGCGGCGGGTTCGGCGTGCAGCGTCCATGTCGTCGGCGGGTAGCAGAGGACGTTTTCCTGACAGCCCTGGGTGGTCAGGGTGAAAGTGTGTGCGGCGTCGCGGTGGCGCAAGGTGATGGTCGGCGGCGTGTGCCAGACCATCACCTGCCCCAGATAGGGATCATCCTTCGCCTCCGCCGGGCTGCGCTCTTCCATGCCGTCCGCGCCTTGCAGCGTGGTTTTGTCGGCATAGAGGTAATAGCCTTGCGGGAAGTCGATGGTGATTTTGGTGAGGTAGCCGTCGCCGTCATCCAGCTGGCGGATGACCGGCTTGAAGACTTCTTCGGCAGGCAGCGGCTCGGCAGCATGGGCGAAGAGCGGGAACAGGGCGGTGAAAAACCACAGCAATCGGGTCATGGGGGCTTCCTCAGTCAGCAAAAAACGGCGCGATTGTAGCGGAAAAATCCGCCCGCACCGTGGCAAAACGGCGGGATAAAGACGGCGCAGCAAAGGGTTGCGACGCGGGATGGCTTGTCGATGCGCCGCCGGTCAGGTCCCGATGCGCAGCGGCTGCTATGATGCGCGCTTTTGCGTACGGAGGTTCTATGCGTTTTTTCTTGTCTGTCTGGCTGTTCGTGGCGGGGGTGGTATGCGCCGCGCCGTCTGCGCCGGCATTCCCGCCGGATGCGGTACGTCTGCACGCGCAGGCGGCGGAGGCCCTGTTTGCAGGCAGGCCGGGCGAGGCCGTGCCGCTGCTGGACGAGGCGGTTCGCCTTTTCGAGCAGCGCTTTGCCGGCGAAAAACGGCAGGTGTTTGCCGCGAAAGGCAATCCGGAAGCGCTGCTGTATGTGCTGGAAGCGGCGAATGCGCAGAAGGAAGCGGTGGTTGTGGACGGCCGCTGGGCCGAGCTTTTTTATCTGCGCGCCTATGCCCATAACGAACTGGGCGATCTGGCAGCGGGCAAGCGGGATCTGGACGCGCTGCTGCGCCTTTCGCCCGCCAATGCCCTGGCGCTCAATGAGCGCGGCTTTTATTTCAACCGCAAGAAGGACTGGCAGGCGGCCGCCGCCGATTTCGGGAAGGCGGCGGATGTGTGCAAGCTGATGGAAGACCCGCAGGAGCGGCAATCTGTCTGCGCCGCCGCAGCGCGCGGGCTGGCGTTTACCCTGACGGAGCGCGGCCGCTGGCAGGATGCGGAGGCGATTTACCAGCGCCTGTTGCAGGAAAACCCGCAGGACGGGCGGGCGCGGCATGAGCTGGAATATATCCGTCAGCAGCGGGCGAAGCATCCCGCCTTATAAAAGGAAACCCCCGCGTGAGCGGGGTTTTTGCCGGTTCAGGCCGTTATCGCCAGTTCGACATGGATATTGAGTGCTGCCAGTGCCTGTTCCAGTGCCGCCGGTTGGGTGTTGTGCCGCACTCGCAGGAGGCGGCGGACTTCCTGCGGTGTGGTATCGAGCAGGCGGGCGAGTTGGGCCTGGCTGATGTGCTGTTTGAGCATTTCGTTGTGCAGCAGCACTTTCATGCGCACGAGCAGCGGCAGGCGAACATAGTAATCACCTCGTGCGACAGCATCCGGCACGGCTTCATCCATGTCGAAAAAGTCTTCGATATTGCAGAGCAGCATGTCTTCCGCCATGTCCAGTGCTTCTGCGAGGCTTTCGCCCTGGGTGACGCCCGTCAGGGCGCTGTCAAGGAAGGTGGCGATGTAATGCGGACCTTCTTGTTCGATATGAACGGCGTATTGCATGGGTTTCTCCATTTTTACCGGTGGGTAAGCGGTTTATAAGCCAAGCTGTTTTTTGATTTCCCGCATGGTGCCGCCGGCCAGTTCCTGATTGGGGTGATTGGGCATATGGCTGCGTTTGCCGTTGTAGTACAGCTTCAAATGTTTGCCGCCCGGCTCAATGCGGACACCTTGTGCACGCAACCAGCGCACAAATTCGCTCTGTTTCATGGACGCATTCACAGCCCCAAATCCGCGTCGCTGATGTCTTTTGCGCGCAGCACTTTGCCCTGGTGGACGTTGGCGAAGGCTTGTGCCGCTTCTTCGCTGGGGAAGGGGAAGTAGTCTTCTTTGCCGATGAGTTCGGCGGATTGCGGGGTCTGCACGAACCAGGCGTCTTCCACCGGCAGCCAGTGGGCGGGCGGCTCGAAGGTGCTGATGTAGGCGGTGAGCGGTTCGTTGGCGGTTTCCGGCAGGCGCAGGTAGGTGAGCAGGGTGCGGGCGCTGTCGAACCACACGGTACCGCCGCTGGTGTTGAGGCGCACCTGGCCTTTGCTGCCGCGCGTGTCGTGCAGCCCCATCTGGTTGAAGTAGTCGCGTGCGTCGGCGGGGATGGTCGCCTCCGCTTCGAGTTTGACGGCGGGTTTGTCGTCGCCGCAGGCGGTGAGCAGGCAGGCGGCAAGGGTGAGGGCGAGTAGCTGTTTCATGGGATGATTTCCAGGGTTTTCAGGGCGTTGTAGATGCCGTCTGCTTCGACGGTGCCGGTTTGCATCCGGGCGAGGGTGCGCAGTTCGGGCACAGCGTCGCCCATTGCCACGCCGAAGCCGACGGTTTTGAACATTTCCACGTCGTTCAGGCCGTCGCCGAAGGCCATGGTTTCTGCAAGCGGCACGCCGAGCGCCGCGCAGACGCTGCGGATGCCGCGCGCCTTGCTGCCGTCGGCGTGCAGGAGGTCAACGGAAAACGGATGCCAGCGCATGGCGTGGTAGTCGCGCCCCAGTTCGCCGCTGCCGTTCAGCGCGGCTTCTTCGCCGGGGTCGATGTAGAGCAGGAACTGGTACACGGGGCGGTGCCGGTAGTAGTCGGGATCAACGGTGTAGGGTCCGATGCCTGCCAAGGCTTCAGCGACACGCGGGTTGCTGCTCGATGACGCCATTTGTTCCGCGCCGACGAAGGTGTAATCCCAGCCGTGGCGGCGGAAGAGGGCGATGAAGCGCTCGATTTCGGCGAGACTCATTGGGTTGCAGGCGACGGGTTCGCCGCGAAATTCGTTGTACTGGCCGTTGATGGTGACGAAAAGCTCGATGCCTTCGGCCTTTGCCAGCGTGCGCACTTTGTCCGGCAGGGCGGCAAGCGAGCGGCCGGTGGCGATGGCGGGGATGATGCCGCGCGCTTTCAGGGCGCGGATGGCGCGGGCGGCGGAGTCGGGCAGGTAGCCGGTCGCCTTGTGGTAGAGGGTTTCGTCGATGTCGAAGAAGACGATTTTGGGCGTCATGCGCTACCCCACGGTTTGCGGTCGATTACGCCGAGGTGTACCAGCGCGTTATAAACGCCGTGTTCCTCAACTGTGGTGGTCACGTATTTGGCCAGTGCCTTCAATTCTTTGCGCCCGTCGCCCATCGCCACGCCGAAGCCGACGGTTTTGAACATGTCGAGGTCGTTGAGTTCGTCGCCGAAGGCCATCACCTGCGCCAGCGGTATATCAAGCACCGCGCAGGCTTCGCGGATGCCGCGCGCCTTGCTGCCATCCGCATGCAGCAAATCGACGCCGAGCGGGTGCCAGCGGATCATCTGGTAGCCGCGCTGCAACACGCCGCTCGCGGCAAATGCCGCTTCCTCTTCGGCGGTGATGAAGACGTTCATCTGATAAACGGGGTGGCGCTGCCAGTAGTCGGGATCGGTTTCATACGGCACCGTGCCGTAGAGCGAATCGTGCACGCGCTGGCGATCGGAGGAGAGCGCCATTTTCTCTTCCGAGGTGCAGCCGTAATCCCAGTCGTGAGCGCGGCAGACGCGAATGACCTCGGCGATATCGGTGGGGTCAATAGGATGCGAGGTAATGGTCTTGCCACGGAAACGGTTGAACTGGCCGTTAATCGACACCAGCACGTCAAGGCCAACCGTCTCCATCACCGCCTGCACCTTGGCGGGAATGGCACAGGGGCTGCGTCCTGTCGCAATCGCCACCATCACCCCTGCTTCATGCAAGGCCTGCCAGGCGGGCAGGACGGAATCGGGCAGGAAATTTTTCCACTTGCGGAACAGGGTATCGTCGATGTCGAAAAAGACTATCTGCGGCTTGAACATATCGATCTCCTCAAAAAAGCCGCGTCATCATAGCAAAACGCGGGGGTAGGGTAGGGCGGCCGCCGCCAATAAAAAAGGGCTGCAATGCAGCCCTTTTTGTCGTTGTGCGATGAGCGGTTAATTGCTGCGGATGGCGCCGAAGCTGCCCACCAGCGATTGACCGCTGTCGTAGAAGATACCGCCCACTTCGCGGGCATTGTCGCCGTAGAAGTGCCCGGTGCTTCTGACGGTGGCGTTATCCGCCGTACTGAATGCGTTGCCGTTGATGGTGGCGTTGATATTGACCGGCTGGAAGTCCACATCGCTGTATACAGTCGGCGTGATTCTGCCGGTGAGCGTTTTTTGCCCGAAATCCGCCGTGAAGTTGGAAACGGCGGTGTTGCCAACGGCTGCGCGCCCAAGGGCGGCTCTGCCGGAATAGCTAACGACGCCACTGGTCGGCATATTGCCGGTGTAAGCACCCTGGCTGAAGGCGTAGTGATTGTTGCCATCGTTGAGATAGCCGAATTTACTGTTGGCGTACTTATAGCCACTGAAGATGAAGATCCGATAGCTTTGCCCGTCCATCCAGGTATTTCTCACGGAAATCATCTCGCCGAGGCGGATGTTGGGGTAGTACAGGGTAATCTGTTTGCCATTGACGTTCAGGACGGCAAGATCGTCGCTGCCAATCGCGCTGGCATCGGCGAGGCTGGCAGGCATTTGCCCGACCGGCACCACGAAAGCATTGCCTTTATAGGTGCTGCTGACATTGTTGTTGCCCGGCTGCTGCGGGTTGGTGGGCGTGTTGTTGCCCGGTTTTTGCGGATCAGCCGGGGTGTTGTTGTCGCTGCCGCCGCCGCAAGCTGCCAGCAAGAGGGCGGTGGCGATACTCAGTCCGAGGGATTGCAATTTCATTCGTTAATTCCTTGATATTGATGGGTGGCGCGACAGAAGCCGCAGCGGCATTATGCCGCGAAACCGGGTCACTCCAAAGCCGGCGGATACAGTGTTGGTGACCGGATTGGTTTTTCATTGGCAGCGACGATGACGCGACCACAAACCGGCGGCAAATCTACACCTTCACCATCATCCTCTTCCCGCTCGCAACCGGCGCGGACAACACGACACCCTGCTGCGCACCGCCCCCGCCGCGCTGTGGATCGCGCTGCTGCTGCCTGATAGCAAAACGCAGGGGTGGGGTAGGGGAGGATGGTGTGGCCGGTTTACAGCCAGGTGAGGGCGCCGTTGTCGTTGATACGCAGTTTTTTCTGCGCCACGAGGTGGTGGATGAGGGCGTCAGTCTGAGCCGTGTCGGTTTTCAGCATTTGCTGAATGGTAGAAATAAGACTGCTGCGCTTGGCGGGTTTGTTCTGTTTGAATTTGCTGAGGAAATAGGACGCCTGTTGTTGCAGCTGGCCGTTGTCGGCAGGGTAAGGCGGGTACTGGATTTTGTGGTTATCCGTGCGGCGCAGGATGTTGTGCTGTTCGCAGTAGCGGATACAGGCTTCGATGTCGCTGTCGCTGTGACCGAGGTAGAGGCTGCCCGCATATAGGCGGATGGTGTTTTTCAGGGCATCCACGGTTTTGGTTTTCGCCGCCTGAATGCGGGCGATGAGGCGTTGTTGCAGTTCGCGCTCGCTCAGGTGGTAGGTCAGCAGGCCATCTGTGCCAACGCTGATGAGGGTTTTGCGGATGAGTTTGTCCACTGCCTGACTGATGAGAGTGCGGGCCGTCTCTGTGTCGTAAGCGGAGAGGGTGTCGCGCAGGTGGTTGGCCAAGCGGGTTTCGAGGTTTTTGCGCTGGCGCGGGCGGTAGTCGGCGTGCATCAGGTGCGCTTGCGCTTTTTTGCAGACGTCGAGGATGATGCGGGCGGCGTCGTCTTGCGGAGCGGCGGCAGGCGGCTGTTCTGCTGCGGTTATGACTTCGGCGCTATGCAGGGCTACACTCGCCGCAGGTGGTGCTTCTTCGGCGCTGGGCGGGGTTGCACTCGCCGCAGGTGATGCTTTTTCGGCGGTGGGCGGGGTTACACTTGCCACAGGTGGCGCTTTTTCGGCGGTCAGCTGCGCGGTGGGCGCGGTGCCGGGCAGTTCGGCGGCGTCTTCAAGTGCGGCGAGGCGGATGATGCCCCGGCAGAGGTGTTCGTTTTCGAGGTGTTCGACCAGCACGTCGAAGCCGGTGTCACGCGAGAGGATGCAGATGAGGGCGTCGTTATCCTCGGTGGTGATTTGTCCGAGGTAGTAGGCGAGGTAAAAGTCGAGCGCGTTTTTGCCGGTTTTGGCGATGCGGATGAAGTGGACGTGCCGCCCGAAGCGGCACAGGGCTTCGCAGAGTTCGATGGGCAGGGTCTTTTGCTGGTTTTTGCCGAGGAAGAGCCAGATGTGGCTGTCGTCAGGGTTGAGCGCGCGCAGCTGGGCTGCGTCGGGCTGGGTGTTTTCAAAATCGATGAGGATGTGCTTCATTGCGGGCCTTATTTGCGGGAAGTCCGGACGGGCGAATTATTGTAACGGCACAAGCGGGGCGACGCCGCTTGCGCTATCGGGAAGAAAACATCATACCGTCCGCTTGACGGTGCCATGCGGCGGCAAAAAGCATATGCACGCAGCGCGCGGCGGGTATATGCTTGCGCGCCCCGTCATCACCGCCCGCCCATGCTTGTCATCCTCATCCGCCGCGAACTGCACACCGGCCTGCGCAACCCGCAGACCATCCTGCAACCGCTTCTTTTCTACACCCTCACCATCATCCTCTTCCCGCTCGCGACCGGCGCGGACAACGACACTCTCATTCGCACCGCCCCCGCCGCGCTGTGGATCGCGCTGCTGCTCGCGGCGCTGCTCGCCGGTGAGCAACTCTTCGCCGCCGATTACGCCGACGGCACCCTCAGCCAGGATTGCCTCCACCTGCCCGACCTGTGGCTGCTGCTGCCCGCCAAGCTCGCCGCCGCCTGGCTGCGTTTCACCCTGCCGCTGCTTGCCATCCTGCCGCTGCTCGCGCTGATGCTGCACATCCCCGCCGCCCATCTGCCTGCCACAGCCGCGCTGCTGGCGCTCGGCAGCCTGCCGCTCCTGCTCATCGGTGCACTCGGCGCGGTGCTGACGCTGGCGCACACGCACGGCACCTTCCTGCGCTTCCTCATCGTCGTGCCGCTTTATATTCCCGTGCTCATCATCGGCGTTACCGCCGGGCACGATGACCTGCTCGGCCTCGCCATCGGCGGTCATTACGCCCTGCTCGGCGCCTTCGGCCTTTTTGCCTGCATCACCATCATCCCCTTTGCCACCCTCGCCCTCAAAGCGCAGCCTCTGCCGTAAGCAAGCGGCCTGACCGTCTCCGCCGGAAACCGTATGCACAAATATCTCCCCCTCATCCTGCTGGCGCTGTTCTATTTCCTCATCATCGGCCTGATCCGTATGTACCGGCGGGGCGGGCGGGGACGCGCCGCTGCGGGCAAAGCCAATCCCATCCTGCAACGCGCCCGCGAACATCTGAAAGCGATGCGCGGCGCATCCTTCCGGGCCAAACCGCTTGGCAACAATCTCGAAAAAACCGCCTACCAAACCGCGCTCGGCATCGTGCAAAAACGCGGGCAAGGCGAGCACGTCCTCCTGCAAGTCAGTCTCGGCGAAATCCTGCAAAGCAAAGACCGTCGCGCCTACTGGGCGGTGAACAGCAAACGGGTGGACCTGCTCGTTATCGATCGCGAGTTGCGCCCGCTCGTCGTCATCGAAATCGACGGCAGCGGCCACGGCCTCAGCCGCGAAATCGCCCGCATCAACGACAAAATCAAGGATACCGCCCTGCGGGCGGCGGATATTCCGCTCATCCGCATCCCCGCACCGGATGACGACCTCGGGCTTATCCGCGCCCTCGTGCACAAACGGCTGACCGCCTGTCTTGCGCGGCGGCGCGCCTGAGCTGAGCTCCCGCTGCATCGGGCGGTGCAGATGCCCGCGAGAAGAATTCAGTTCCCGGCCCGGAGACTTTGGCCGTGGAATGCGGCCGCCAGGGCGTCTTTGTGCAAATGCCGACCGATGACGATGACTTTGGCCTCGGGCATCGGCGCGCACTGCGTCACGCTGTACTGCCTGTCCACAACATCGAAGCGCGTCCAGCAGCCGCCGACGGAGGCATAGCCTTTCGCGCGATAAACCGTGCCGAAATAGCCGCGCAACAGGGCGACCAGCAATTCGAGCAGATCCTGCACGCTGGGGATTTCTATGCCGGTAAACCCCGCGTTTTCCAGATCGGGTTCATGCGGCATGGCGAGATAGGCGGGAGCGGCTTTTTCATGGTGCGGTTGTTGCAGAAGCCGTTGCCACCACGCATCCGGCTCGTGTTGGTAGGGCGTGGTCAGGATTTCCGCCTCCGGATTGAGCGCGCGCAGGGTATCGGCGATGCGCTTTATTTCCCTGTCCGGCAGGTGTTCCGTTTTCGTCAGCAACAGGCGCGACGCGAATGTTATCTGGTCGGTATAAATATCCTTGAATACGCGCAGATAGTGATCCACAGAATGCGCGTCCACGATGGTCAGGGGGGCCAGCAGTCGAATCCGTTCATAAGTGATTTTCCCGATATTGCGCATGACGGCACTGAGCAGTCCCACCCCGGTCGGCTCGACAACGAGACAGGCGGGATTGAGTGTATTGGCAATAGTCAGGATGGAAGAGGCAAAATCGGATTTGAGCGAGCAGCAGATGCAGCCCTCGGTCAATTCCCAGATATTCAGCCGGTCTTTTTGCAGGAGATTGCCATCAATACCCGTTTCCCCATATTCATTTTCCATAATTACCAATTCATGTCCTGTTTTTTGCGCCAGGGTGCCGATGAAGGTGGTTTTGCCTGCGCCGAGGAAACCGGAGACGACGAATATTTGCATGGCGGGTTTTAATAATGGCGGCTAATGACAACAAGCCCCGGGATATTGCGCCCGGGGCTGTGCGGGATGGTCAGATTACGACGACCGGCTTGATGAGGTCGGCGGGCTTTTCTTTCATCAGATAGAGAGCCTTTTCGACATTTTCAAATCCCTTGAAGGTATGGGTAATCAGGCGGGACAGATCGAGTCTGCTGACAGAAACAAGGCTGCTCAGTTTTTCCATGCGCAGCCGCCCGCCCGGCATCAGACCGCCGTTGATTTGCTTATGCCCCATGCCGACGCCCCATTCCACGCGGGGAATCTTGATGGAAACGCCGGAGCCGAGGTAATTGACGTTGCCGATTTTGCCGCCCGGTTTGAGCGCTTTCACGGCTTCGTCGAAGGTATCGACAGTGCCGCCGGCAATGACGATTTTATCGACACCGTGGCCGTGGGTGAGGTCAAGAATCTGGTCGTGGATGGTGCCGTCCTTGTAGCTGATGATGTCGGTCGCACCGTAGAATTTGGCCGCATCAACACAGGCGGGGCGGGTGCCGACGGCATAGATGCGCGCCGCACCGCGCAGGGCGCAACCGGCGACGGACATGAGCCCGACCGGGCCGATGCCGATGACCAGCACGGAATCGCCGAATTGCACATCGGCGAGTTCGACACCGTGGAAACCGGTCGGCACCATATCGGAGAGCATCGGTGCATGTTCGATTTTGACTTCTTCCGGAATGCGTGCCAGATTGCCGTCCGCGTCATTGACATGGAAATATTCACCGAATACGCCGTCCTTGAAATTCGAGAATTTCCATCCGGCAAGCATGCCGCCCGAGTGCATGGAATAGCCGCCTTGTGCTTCCAGGGAATTCCAGTCCGGCGTAATGGCGGGAACCAATACTTTGTCGCCGGGTTTGAAATCCTTGACCAGCGAGCCGACTTCGACGATTTCGCCGCAGCCTTCATGTCCCAATATCATGTTGTGGCGATCCCCCAATGCGCCTTCCCATACGGTATGGACATCGGATGTGCACGGTGCCAGGGCAAGCGGTTTACAAATCGCGTCCATTGGTCCACAGCGCGGCGTTTCTTTTTCAATCCAGCCGGTTTCACCCAGTTTGAGCATTGCAAAGCCTTTCATGTCAGTCTCCCATTACTAACGCCGAATATGCTCGGCAAAAATTTTTCCGTCGTACTGATGGCATATCAGTGCTTTTCCCGGAAATCCTCTAAAATACAATTTTAACTTTTTGGTAGTTTCCGGATATATGGTATATCCGGCATAATCAATATGCAAGCCGGATTCCGACCGGTTGCCAATAAGGAAAACGGGATTGGCGATACCTGAATTTATCGGGTTATCAATCCGTTGCAAACGGATGGCTTTTTATTGCCGCTTGACGGGGTATAATGACTTATTCGGGCAGCACGAATCTTTTGACCGCTTTTTAATAAGCAACATCTATATTAAACCGGGGCGATTACAAGCGGGCAGTGGCCATCACGCACTTGGCGCTTTTCTATCATTTCTCTATCGGCAACCGGCATCTCTGCGGCAGGCGTGCAGATTGACCACGAACGGCCATTACCGTCGGCACGCGCATATTGACGGCCACTGTCAGCGGACGGGCAGGGCAGGCCGCAGTGGGGTAGGGGAGGGCGACCGGTTCGATGCCGGCAGCGCGGGCGTATAATGCCGCCGCTTTTCTTAAGGGGGCTTTATGCAACATATCAAAGAACTGCTGGTCGGCGTGCAAATGCTGTTCGTCGCCTTCGGCGCGCTGGTGCTGGTGCCGCTGCTCACCGGCATCAGTCCGGCGGTGGCGCTGTTGTCCGCCGGGATTGGCACGCTGTGTTTTCAGTTTTTTACAGGTCGGCAGGTGCCGATTTTTTTGGGCTCTTCGTTTGCCTTTATCGCGCCGCTGTCGCTCGCCATCGGGCAGTGGGGACTGGCGGCGACGCAGGGCGCGGTGATGGCGGTTGCCCTGGTCTATGTGCTGCTGGCGCTGCTGGTGCGCTTTTTGGGGACGGACTTTATTGACCGCCTGTTTCCGCCGATTGTGGTCGCGCCGGTGATTATGGTCATCGGCCTGTCGCTCGCGCCCGCTGCCGCCAATATGGCGATGGGGCTGTCCGGCGACGGCGGCACGGTGCTGTTTGCCAAAGGGGCGTCGCTCGCGGTTGCGGCGGTGTCGCTCTTGGTGACGATTGTGGTGACGCTTTATGCGCGCGGGTTGGCGAAATTGCTGGCGGTGCTTGCCGGGATTGTGGCCGGGTACATCTGCGCCGCCGCGCTGGGGCTGACGAATTTCACCGCCGTGCAGGATGCCGCCTGGCTGCAACTGCCGCCTGTCACGCCGCCTGCTTTCAATATCAACGCGATTTTGTTCCTGCTGCCGGTCGCGCTCGCGCCCGCCATTGAGCATATCGGCGATATTGCCGTCATCAGTCAGGTGTGCGACAAGCCGTTTTTGCAAAAGCCCGGCCTGCACAGGACGCTGGCGGGCGACGGCATCGCGGTCGCCATCGCCGGGCTGCTCGGCGGACCGCCGGTGACGACGTATTCGGAAGTGACGGGTGCGGTGTCCATCACCGGCGCGAAGTCGCCGCGCATCATGATGTATGCGGCGCTCACCGCCATCGTCCTCGCCTTTTCCGGCAAGCTGGAAGCGCTGCTGCGCCATATGCCGACGCCGATTATGGGCGGCATCATGCTGCTGCTCTTCGGCTCGATTGCGGCGATGGGTGCGCGCTCGCTGCTCGCGCCGGACGCCAACGTCCGCAGTGAGCGCAGCGTCATCATCATTGCGGTCACGCTGGTCGCCGGGTTGGGGCATTTGTCCGTGGATCTCGGCCCGGTGCATCTGGAAGGCATCGGCCTTGCGGCCATCATCGCCATTGTTCTGAATCTCGTCCTGCCGCAACCGGCAGATGACGGCAACACCAATTAGGAGTCTTTATGTTGCTGGATTTACTCCATCACCGCCGCGCGGTGCGCCATTTCGACGTGGACAAGCCGCCGGACAGCGCCGTCGTCCGCCACTGCCTCGAACAGGCGCAACTCGCACCCAGCAGTTCCAATCTGCAACTCTATGAATTTCACCACATCACCGGCAAGGCGACGCTGCAAGCGCTTGCCACCGCCTGCCTCAGCCAGCAGGCAGCAACGACGGCGACGCAGATGGTGGTTTTCGTCTGCCGTCAGGATTTGTACCGTCAGCGTACCCAGGCGATGCTGGCACTGGATGCGGAAAACCTGCGCCGCCACAGCCCGCCGGACAAACTGGAGAAACGGCTGAAAGCCAGCGCCGGTTACTACGGCAAATTCCTGCCGTTCCTCTACGCGCGCGGCTTCGGCCTGCTGGGGCTGCTGCGCAAAATGCTGTTCGGCACGGTGGCGCTCTTCCGCCCGATGTACCGCGATTGCAGCGGGGCAGATATGCGTGTGGTCGTCCACAAAAGCTGCGGTCTCGCCGCGCAGACCTTCATGCTGGCGATGAGCGAAGCGGGCTACGACACCTGCCCGCTGGAAGGGCTGGACAGCGGCCGCGTCAAGAAAATCCTCGGCCTGCCGCGCGGTGCGGAAATCAACATGATCGTCGCCTGCGGTATCCGCAAAGAAGGACACGGCATTTGGGGCGACCGCCGGCGCCTGCCGTTCGCCGAAGTGTACCGCGAACGCACCGACTGACGCCGCTTGACATCCCGCAGGCAGCCGCTATGATGCCGCCCGCGTTGCCCGGATGGCGAAATTGGTAGACGCAAGGGACTTAAAATCCCTCGGTAGCGATACCGTGCCGGTTCGACCCCGGCTCCGGGCACCAATAACGTTATATTGCAAGCTGTTTTCTAACAAGTTTTTAGAAGCGCAAATGATGATGGGACAAATTGGGCGGTAAGCCTCAAATCCCACCAGCATTTGCGCTTTTTTCATCTTTCATCGCCTCCCCGAGAAGTGGGAAGGCTACCCGCTACGGTCACATTCATAGTCGTTTCAAATAGAAATGATACGGCGTTGGCACGCCTGACCGGGCGCCCATAGAGATTGCTGCGCTATTTTTATGGGAAACCCGCGCCGCACTATCTGTACGGTCTTCGGCCCGCCGCCTCGTCTCATTCCTGTTTGAAACGACTATCAAACAGGCCGGTAATCACCTGTTGTCCTCAATCCAGCCAGCGGAAGGCGCGACGCAGTTCGGCGGTACCGTTTTCCGCGTAGCAGCGGCCGTGGGCGAGGATGATGCGCTGCGGCTGCCAGGCGAGGATGCGCGCCAGTGCGGCACGGGCGGCGGTTTTGTCTTTGAAGGTAGCGCGCCAGTCGGGCGGGGTTTTGCCGTCCGGGTCGGCGATACCGCTCAGTTTCATCACGCCCGCCCAAAAGCGGCCGGGGAATTTGCCGGTCTCGAAGTTTTCGATGAGGTCGGTGAGGATGAGTGTGCGGCTGGCATGGTGGTAGAAGACGGTTTCGGTCATCACGCGGCTGCCGGGGAAGGGCAGTTACGCGATGTCGTCCGTCCAGTCCGGCGGGGCGTTTTCGCCGAGGTTGGCGGCAAAGGTGACGGTGATGTGCTGCGACGCCGCCCGCTCGCGCACGCCGGCGCTGGCCCAGGCTTTTGCCTGCGGGTAGTGCTGCTGCCAGGCGGGGATGTGCGCGTAGTGGATGCGGTTCGGCGAGATGAGGTGGCGTACCGGGCCGAGGGCGTCGATTTCTGCCAGCAGTGCCGGGTCGGGGCGATGGGCGAGTGACACCACAGGCCGCCGTCGGCGAGGCGCACGATGGTCATGCGCGTGCTGAACGGGATGGTGATTCCGAGCGGGAAGGCCATGCGGATGATGCCGCCGTCGGCAATCCAGATGTTGTCGCCCCGGGGTTTGAGGATGTTGAGCGGTTGGTAGAGGTAAAGCGGGGCGGTCATGGGGCGTCAGCTATTGATGTTGTCGCCGCGCGCTTGTGCGCTTTGTGCGGCTTGTTCGCGCCAGGCGCTGCCGTGCTCTCGGCTGTTGTGCTGTTCGAGCGTGAAAACGGCGCTTGCCAGGGTGTTCCAGTCGTGCTGTTCGAGGATGGCAAGGGGCGGCAGCAGCATGCTGCTGCCAAAATGGCGGATGATGTGTTCTTCATCGTATTCGAGCAGCAGGCGCAGGCGGCGGCGCAGGGTTGGCGGCGGGCAAACGCCGAAACGCGCGGTATAGGCGGCCTCTTCCCAGTCAGGCAGGGTGAGCGCGCTCAGCCAGTGATATTCCTGATACCACACCAGCCAGTCGGTGAGCAGCGCCAGGAATTGGGTTTCCAGTGCGTCAGCGGCGTCTTGCGGCCGGCTCAGAACGTTGGCGACGAGTGCGGGCAGATGCAGTAGGAGGTCGCGTTCGCGGTGGCGGATTTGCAGGGGTTCTTCGGGGAAGACTGTGCTGCGGCACCAGGCGAAATCGAGATGGGCGACCAGCGCCTCGCCGAGCAGTTGCGCAGTGAGGCGGACGGTATCGGCGGCGTCAGGGCAGAAAAGCGGTTGGAGCTGTTCGTAGTGCAGGTATTGTGCGGCGCCGAACCATTCCAGCGAGCGGCTGTGTTGCAGGGATCGCCCCTGCCACCGGCGCAGGCTGGGGGTGTTGTCCCAAGTGGTGAGGAAGGCGGTGAGCCGCGCCCGGCGCATGTCATCGTCCGCAGGCGCTGCGGGTAGCGGTGCGTTGTGGTAAGACGGCATGGGCGGCTTCAGCGGCCGAACAGTGCCGCGACCATGTCGGCTTCTTCTTCGGTGTAGGCTTTGCCGTTTAAGCGTACGGCGAGGGCGTATTCGCCGCTGAGTCCTTGCGCGCTGCTGATTTGCCGCCAGCCTTGCAGGCGTTCGCGATCGTTTGCGGTGTGTTTCAGTTTGCGGATGGTGTGGAGGGTTGTCCGGGTTTGGTCTGACATGGGTTTCTGCGGGAGGCAATGAAATGAAAACCCCGCCTGGGCGGGGCATTGTTCAAAGTTCAAAAGAAGCTGTTGAAGCAGAAGAAGGCGATGGCGGCGCAGATGCCGGCGGCGGGGACGGTAATCAGCCAGGCCAGCGCGATGGGTTTCATCAGGCGCCAGTTGGCGTTTCTGTTGACCAGGCCGATGCCGAGGATGGCACCGACGAGGATGTGGGTGCTGGAGACGGGCAGGCCGAGCGAGGAGGCGAGCATGACGACCATCGCGGCGGCGAGTTCGGCGGTAAAGCCCGCTGCCGGGCTCATTTCGGCCAGGTGGGTGCCGACGGTGGCGATGACTTCGCGGCCGATGAACCACAGTCCGGCGACGAGGGCGACGCCGAAGGCGATCATGGCAACGGTCGGCACCGGCACGGCGCCGTCGTTGATGCCCCGGTTTTTCAGGACGTCAATGATGGCGGCAAAGGGGCCGATGGCGTTGGCGATGTCGTTCGAGCCGTGGCTGAAGGCGAAGCCGGAAGCGGTCACGACCTGCATCCAGCTAAAGAGGATGTAGGTGGCGCGGCTGACTTCGCCGCTGCGGAAGCGGCGGGCGTAGCGGCGCACGGTGAACCACACCGCCGCGCAGATGATGCCGATGATGAGGCTGTATTGCCCGTCGCTCAGGCCGAGGTTGAGGTTTTTCAGCCCTTTCAGCAGCAGCATAGCGGAGACCATCAGCGCGCCAAAGGTGGCAATCAGCGGTATCCACAGGCGCAGGGCGCGGCGGGCGAGGACTTTCTCCGCTTCGGTGCCGGGGGCGTGCGCGCCGTCGTCGGGGTTGACCAGCATCATGCTCTGGAACTGGGTCAGGCGTTTTGTCAGGTGCTTGTGCACACGCGGGCGCAGGCTTTTCATGCGGCGCGAGTAGGTGACGTGGTCGGCGACCGAGCCGTGCATGAGGACGTGTTTCTTGATTTGCCCGTACACGAGCCACGACATGACGCCGCCGAGTACCGGCGAGATGACCCAGGAGGCGACGATGTGCCAGATTTTGTGCCAGTACACCAGCGAGAAGGTGTGGTCGCTATGCAGGGTGATGCCGAGGGCGATGGAAGCGCCGACGATGCCGCCGATGATGGAGTGGGTGGTGGAGACGGGCAGCCCCTTGCAGGAGGCGAACAGCAGCCACAGCGCGGCGGCAATCAGCGCGCTCATCATGATATAGATGAATTGCAGCGGCTGGATGTCCACGGCGGAGAGGTCAACGATGCCGGCGCTGATGGTGTCGGTGACTTCGCGCCCGGCAATCAGCGCGCCGCTAACCTCGAAGACGATGGCGACAATCAGTGCCTGGGTGATGGAGAGAGTGCCCGCACCGACGGAAGTACCGAAGGAATTGGCAACATCGTTGCCGCCGATATTGAAGGCCATGAACAGCCCGAAGGCGCAGGCGAGGAGGAAGAGGAAGGGATAGTTGAAGCCGGTGTAACCCAGCCCCCAATAGACAAAATAAGCTACCGTGGCGAGGGTCACGGCAACCAAAAACTGGCTCAGGCCGAAGCTGCCGCACTTGGCGGGATTCTCGGCGGTTGTCGGTTTTTGCATAAAGAAGTCCGGAAATGAGGAAAGCCCACATGACGCAATGATGACGTCCTCGTAAGCGGGCGCAATTTTAGAACATTTGCCCAGACGGCAAAAGGAAAATGCGCCGCCAGCCCTGCTCATGCCATGCTGCTACAATGCGGGCAAACACCACATTCACACTATTTATGACCACTCCCACCCCCTCCCGCTGGCTGCCGCTCCTGATGGCCATTTCCATCTTCATGCAGATGCTTGATGCCACCATCCTCAACACCGCCCTGCCGACGATTGCCGCCGCTCTCGGCGTGTCGCCGCTCAACATGCAGTCGGCGGTCATCTCCTACGCCCTTACCGTCGCCCTGCTCATTCCCGCCAGCGGCTATCTCGCTGACCGCTTCGGCACGAAAAAGACCTTCATCATCGCCCTTGTCGTCTTCATGCTTGGCTCGCTGCTCTGCGCCGTCTCCACCAGCCTGCCGATGCTCGTTGGCGCGCGCATCATCCAGGGCATGGGCGGTGCCATCATCATGCCCGTGCCGCGTCTCGCCATTCTCAAAGTCTATGAAAAAGAGCGGCTGATTACCGCCATCAACTACGCCGTCACCCCGGCGCTCATCGGCCCCATCATCGGCCCGCTTGTCGGCGGCTACCTCGTGCAATACGCCAGCTGGCACTGGATCTTCCTCATCAACATCCCCTTCGGCATCCTCGCCATCCTCTTTGCCATCCCCATCATGCCCGACGTGTACGGCAAAACCACCCGCTTCGACACCATTGGTTTCCTGCTGATTGCGGGCATGGCGACCGCCCTGACCCTGGCGCTGGAAATCGCGCCACACGGCGAACTGCTTGCCGCTGCCGCGCTCATCCTGCTGGCGCTGGCAGGCGGACTCACCTATCTGCGCCACAGCCGCCGCTGCGACTACCCGCTCTTCCCCGTCAGCCTCATCCTCGTCCGCACCTTCCGCATCGGCCTCGCGGGCAACCTCGTCAGCCGCCTCGGCATCGGCGCCATGCCCTTCCTGCTGCCGCTCTTCTACCAGCTCGCCCTCGGTTACGATGCCAGCAGTGCGGGCTGGATGATGGTGCCCACTGTCGTCGGCACCATCATCGCCAAACCCTTCACCAAAGCCGTTATCGCCCGCTACGGCTACCGCCGCATCACCATTACCAACACGCAACTGCTCGGCCTGATGATGATGGCGGTCGCCCTGCCGCCGCCCGGCACCCCGGCCTGGGTGTGGGTCGTGCTGCTCTTCATTACCGGCTTCGGCAATTCGCTGCAATTCACCGCCATGAACACCCTCGTTATCGCCGACCTGCGCCCCGACCAGAACAGCGCGGGCAACAGCCTGCTCGCCGTCAACCAGCAACTGGCGACCGGCTTCGGCATCGCCATCGGCGCGCTGCTGCTCAAAACCGCGAGCCTGCCCGCCGTCAGCCACGGCGACCTCTACACCGCCTTCCGCTACACCTTCGCCGCCGTCGGCCTTATCACCTTCGCCTCC
>ERZ772766.40-NODE-40-length-86929-cov-3.908396_pt1 | contig 86929 bp, 82 predicted proteins | sample MGYA00511379_ERZ772766 | MGnify/ENA primary metagenome ERZ772766 (study PRJEB29015, sample SAMEA2737895) | human oral metagenome | biome: human oral; feature: human-associated habitat; material: dental | place: China | collected 2116 ... | reverse complement strand
GGTGGCCTCGTGCCAGGTTTTTTGCGCGCGGAATTGTTCGTAAATCTCGTTTGATACGACAATATCAACGTCATGCGTATCGCGCAAATGCAACATATCAAGCACCGCGCCGCCGACCACGACATACTGCGTTGGGTCAAGATTCAAATCCAAAACCATTTCGCGCGCCGGCGGGCTCGCCGGATGAGCCAGCGCTTTCGTTAGCGTCGCATACAAATTCCGCTCGCCGATAATATCTGTCATGCCGTAAATATCAAACTGCGCGCGCAGGCTCGGCGACATATGCGCAAAAGCAATAGCAATTCCATCTTCGCTCAGCTCGCGGTACAACCGTTTCAACTCTTCAATCGCCGTGTAGTCAATGTCGTCGATCGCACCGGCATCAATCACCACGTAGCGCACCGCGTGGCGCGCCCGCATAATCGCTCGCTTAAGCCGCGCTACAAAATAATTCACATTCTCAAAAAACAGCGATTCGTCGAATCCGTACACTAATACGTCGCGCGGTATTTTTTGCTCGCGACCGAGACGCTCCTTCGCCCAATCCGATAGTACACCGTCGCGCAGCAAAATCGTATCGTGCGGGCGATATTGCCGGCGTAAGCGCTCCATCAGCGACACCGTTACTGCAATCAGCACGCCGAGTTGTACACCGAACAGCACCGTGCATACTAACGCAATCATCGCAACCACAAATTCCTCGTAGCGCACCATCCACAGATTACGCAATTCACGAAATCGAATCAGCTGGAATCCAATGACGCACACGATTGCTGCTAACGCCGCCTGTGGCACGTAGCGGAACAACGACCCGCCCCACAGCAGCAGCCCGCCAACCATAATACCGGACAGAATATTTGTCATTTGCGAGCGCATACCCGCGTTGCTCGCCGCCTGCGTGCGCGATGGCGTCGCGTTCGCCAAAAATCCCTGGAACAATGACGTCGCAATCGACGACACGCCAAGTGCCACAAAATCGCGGTTCAGCGCCACCTCTTCATCATGATCGCTCGCTAGATTACGAATCATCGTTGTGGCCTGCACCAGCGATACCACAACGATCGACAACGCTGTCGGCAGCAGCACCGTTATCAAGTCAAAATCAATATGTGGCAAGGTAAATCGCGGCAGTCCGCGCGGTAATTCTCCCGCAAACGCTACGCCGAAATCCTGTACGTGGAATATCATCGCAAATAACGCCGCTACGACTAATCCAACCAATTCGCCGGGCACGCGCGTGCGGTGAAACACTATCATCGTACCAATGACAAGGATTGATACCGTCACCGTCATGCCGTTGATTGACGGCATTTGCGCCATAATTGAGCCGATGTAATGCCATATTTCACCGTGCCCCGCAACTTTCACGCCCAATAATGCCGCCAATTGCAATACGACAATCTGCACGCCTACGCCTGCCAAAAAACCAATCATTACCGGGCGCGAAATCAAATCCGACAAAAACCCGAACCGCGCCGCACCAAGCAGTATCAGTATCGCGCCGGCGATCAGCCCAAGTACAAACACTGCGTTCACATACTCAGCCGTACCCGCCGCCGCGACCAACGCCGCACCAGACGCCACTAAAATCGCCGTCGGCGAGTTCGGACCAACTACCAGCCGCCGCGTATGCGCCAACAATCCAAACACAATCGGCGCGATCATCGCTGCATACAAACCCATTACCGGCGGCACGCCGACAATCGCAGCAAGCGCTAGCGCACTCGGCACAGTTACCGCTGTCACTACGATTGCCGCAGCCGTATCGTACGGCAAATACTGCAGCTTATACCGGAACACGCTCGGCAATCTGTTACGCATATGGTTTTATGATACCGACCAAAGATAACGGTTGTCAATCAGAAGAGCGGAATATCCCGTGCTACTAGCCGACGATAGAGCAGCAGACAAACCGCCTCCGAGCTCATGCTATAATTGCCAATATGACGCATGATGATCCGGAGACAGCACACCCCACGATTCTACTGGTCGAAGATGAACCGGCATTGCGCGAAGGCACAGGGCGATTTCTGCGTACGCGCGGCTACCGAGTATTAACAGCAAACGACGGGCAATCGGCACTTGCTCAAATCCAGCAGGCCGACATTATCATACTTGATATTATGCTACCAGACATGACGGGATTAGAAGTGCTTGAGCAATTACGCCGAACAAGCAACATACCAGTCATTATCGTAACCGCACTCGGCGACGAAGCTACCCAAATCAGCAGCTTTAATCGATTAGCGGACGATTATGTAACCAAGCCATTTTCGCTCACTGTTTTAGACAAACGCCTGCAAGCGCTATTACGCCGCCATCCGCCGCTACCGAAACGCTGGCATTATGGCAAAGCAGAGGTAGATTTCGCAGCTTATACTAGCCAATACGCGGGGCAGGACGCCGCCTTAACACCAAAAGAGATCCAATTACTAAAATTATTCGTTAGCCACCCTGGACGCGTCTGGAGCCGGCAAGCAATACTAGATACGCTATGGGCAAACGACGAGCTGCCATTTGACCGCGTCATTGACGTGTATGTTAAAAATCTACGCAAGCAACTACACCTTGACTGCATTGTCACCGTGAAAGGAGTCGGCTACCGCTATGAAGCGCCTGACGTTGTTTCCTAAAACATTCCTAGCGTCAATCAGCATGCTCGCAGCAATGATTGTCATAGCGCACGGGTTGATTTATTTACTAATGCCAGCAGTCTATTTACAGCAAAAACAGCAGACAGCCGAAGCCCAGGTAGCCGATTTAAGCCGCCAACTACGCGGACAATCCGCCGATGATATGCGCCAAACTACCCGTAGCTTTGCGCTGCGCCATAACGTTACTATCACGCTGACGATTGACGGACGAGACGAAACGTTCCAGGGTTTTCAGGCAGTTAATATCATCGCCGAACAGCCAATTGACGCAAGCCTCGTGACAATCGCCGGCGAACAGATTGATCCAGCGTCAATCATCATTAGAACGACGACAGTGCGCGGATCGGCGGGCATAGTGAGTGTCAAGCTCCTCGCCGATGTCGAGTCTGTTAACCAAGCAAAAGCAGCGACGCTGCGGATTTTGCCATATACGATGACAGCATCTCTGCTCGTGGCGCTTATCTTCTCTTATTGCTACAGCCAGTTTATCACGCGCCCTATCCGCCGCATGGCAAAGGTTACCACAGCAATGCAGCAGCTGCAGCCCGACGCGCATTACGTAGGTAAGGGTCAAGACGAAATCGCCGTACTAGGGAATAACGTCAACCGGCTATATGATAATTTGCGCCGCACTATTCAGTCGCTGGAACGTGAAAACGCGCATATTACGCGCCTCGAAAAAGAAAAAATAGCCTTTTTGCACGCCGCTTCGCACGAGCTCAAGACGCCGCTTGCAAGCCTGCGAATTATGCTCGAAAATATACAGCTCGGCGTTACACCAGCGGCAGAGCGAGAGCAGCAATTAGCTGAATCGCTCGCAACGGTCGACCGACTGGCCGCTATGGTACAAGATACGCTACGTGCTAGCCAAACCGCCGAGCAAGCAGTCGCGCGCCAAAAAACGTTGAGAGTTGACCAGCTCGTAGAGCATGTTATTAACGACTACCAATTATTAGCGTCAACACGGAAGCTGGTCTTTGCAGCAGATCTTACGCCGCTTAAAGTCCGCGCTAATCCTGACATGCTTCAGCGCGTCTTGTCAAACGTAATCTCAAACGCCGTGCGCTACAGTAATCGCGGCAGCACGATTAGCGTGCGCATTCATCATAACGTACTCTCTGTTACAAATCAGTGCAAGCCGCTCAGTACGCGCGAATGCACCCGCGTATTTGAACCATTCTACCGCTTACGACAAAGTAGGGGAAAAACGAATAAAATTGGCAGCGGCATTGGTCTTTACACTGTAAAGTTACTCCTTGACGCACGCGGCTGGTCGTATCAATTTACACCAGTCAAAGATGGCATGCGCTTTATAATCGACTTTAGTACTGAACGCCAGGCTACCATAGCCAACCACCGTACCACTCACACCAGCAAACCATAATCTCCATTTCACATTACTTTCATATTAGCGTGCTACACTCCGATGTGAAAGTAACGAAAGGAGATTTATGTCATTTATGCACCGAGCCTGGCTGTACGTCGCCAGGAAAAAACTAAAAAGCCTCATCGTACTGGCAATTTTGCTCGTGATGGCAACCATCATGCTGAGCGGGTTTGCTATCAAGCATTCAACCGACCATGCAGCTAAAGAGTTAGACAAAACACTCATGACGGGCGCTACCTTAGGTAATAATCAGCGGACAAACCCCGGGACGAACCGCGGATCTGGTACTGTGTCCGGCAAAGATATCAATGCAGTCAAACACCTGCCAGGAGTAACAAATTACGTAGCACGCCAGCAAGTCTTAAGCGATTTTCCCGATACCAAGTTAGTATCACTACCGGACGGTACGAGCGGTTACGACACGAGCAAAGCGGCACAATTCGGCAACGCTGCTGACGTACTAGGCGTTAATACTTCAGAGCTGGAAAATAAATTCCGCGCCGGTTCAATTAAACTAACCTCTGGGCGGCACATCAAACCAGACGACACGCATAAAATCCTCGTACACGAAAAATGGGCGCAGAAAAACGGACGCAAGCTCGGCGATACCTTCACACTCAAGGCTAACCCGCACGACACCGACAACCGGCACAACTCAACAGAAGAAACCACCGTACAAATCGTCGGTATGTTCAGCGGCACCAACCCGCGCCAGGCTACCTACCAAGTCGAGCTGTTCGAAAACTTATTCTTCACTGACATCGCTACCACACGCGCGCTCAGCAAAGATACCGAGCAAACAGAAATTTACCAGGATGCTACATTCTTCACTAAAGGTGCTGCACAGCTTGACGAACTACTGAAGCAAGCGGAAAAATTACCAATTAACTGGCGCATGTATCAATTAACTAAAAATAGCCAAGAATTAGCAGGCGTAACGGGCGCAGTCAAGGGAGTATATAGCCTCATTGACGGCATGTTGATCGCAACCGGTTTCTTCAGCATCGTTATCATCAGCCTCGTACTATTCCTCTGGATGAACGAACGGAAGCGCGAAGCAGGCGTATTACTCGCGACTGGCGTCTCAAAATCAAACATCGTTCTGCAATACATCGCAGAAGTAACCATGATCGCAGTCATCGCTTTTGGCGCTTCGTTCTTCACAGCCGGACTAGTAGCACAACACGTAGGCGACCATATCGTCAATCAAGCGGCACATAACGCCAAGCAAGCAGGCGAGGCGCAGCTCAAAGGCGCATCACTTGGTGCTAATGCCGACTCGGTCATCTCGTCGCGCACGCTCGAAAAAGTTTCTGTGCGGGTAGCACCAAGTGACCTCGTCGCAGTGTGGGGCGTCGGATTAATCATTATCATTGCTTCGGTACTGCTCGCGAGCCGGCCGGTCACCCAATCGACGCCGAAAGAGCTACTGACGGAGGTGGAGTAGGCGATGACTGTGCTAACACGCGCGTGGACGGCGGTAACGCGCCGGCTCACGCGCAGCCTCATCATCCTGGCAGTGATGGCGCTCATCTTTACATTACTCATAAGCACGGTGGCGGTGCGGCAGACGATGACAAACTTACGATTGAATGTTGAGCGCAACATCCGCGCCGGTTTTAGCCTGAGCGGTACTAAAGGTGAAGGCTTACCAATAAAAGGCGCTAATGCGGTGCGACACCTTGCTGGAATAGGAGCGTACAACTACCAAATGCAAACAGCCGCTCGACCAAACGGGCTAGCGTTAATCGACGGCGGCATTCAGCTCAGCGACGAAGCCGATGCCGCAGCCGGCGTCACCGGCACAACCGACAGCCAATCGCTCAGCCAATTTACCGGGCGATTATACCAGCTGGAGCAGGGCAAGCACCTCAGCAAGGATAGCCAGCAGTCGGCGTTGATCCACACGGCCTTTGCACAAAAGAACGGGTTAAAACTAGGCGACCGCATACAGCTACAGCAAGGCGACCGCCAAGTTACTCTTACTATCACCGGCGTATTCAGCGGCAAAACCGACAAACCTGGTCCGCTACCGTCCGATCAGACAGAAAACCAAATCATTACTTCTTTAGCAGCGGCGCAGCAACTATCTGGTTCTAAGCAGCTTACCCGCGCCACATACTTTTCCTCCAACCCGCGTGCTTTGCCAGACCTCGTCAGGCGCGTCAAAACTTTGCCGCTTGAATGGAGCAAAATAGAGTTAACCGACAATGCTGCCTCGTTCGCCAGCGTTATCAATAGCATCGCTAGCATTGAGCGCATTCTAGCCATCGGCACGCTCGGCATTAGCCTCGCCGGACTAGCAACGCTGTCGCTCGTACTGGTTTTCTGGGTACGCAGCCGCATCCACGAGATTGGCACATTGCTCGCCATCGGCACAAGCAAACGGCAAATCGCCGAGCAAATAATGATTGAGTTATTGCTTATCGCCATCGTCGCGTTGCTAGGCGCTATGCTTAGTAGCCAGGCACTATCGCACCACCTCACAGCCAATCTATTGAATAACTCCAGCCATGTTGCCGGCACGCTGACCGTTCAGCCGCAAGCTGCGCCGCTCGTTAGCTACCTTCTCGCAGCCATCCTTGGTCTTGCTGTAGTCGTCGCCTCTGGCATAGTAGCTCTCGCGCCTATTCTGCGCCGCACCCCGAAACAAATTTTAACCACATTACGATAGGAGAATTTCATGTCAACATTAACTCTCGACAACATTATCTACTCATACGCTGACGGTACAAGCAATGTGCTTAATGGTATTAGCTACGATTTCCAGCCAGGAAACTTCTACGCTATCGTCGGGCAATCCGGCGCCGGTAAATCAACATTGCTCGGATTACTCGCTGGCCTAGACGAACCGACCGGCGGACAGATCCTCTTTGACGATCAAAATATTGCCGACCGGGGTTATTCATATCACCGCAAGCACACTATCTCGCTGGTTTTTCAAAACTACAATCTGATCGACTACCTAACGCCATTAGAGAACCTGAAACTCGTCAATCCAAAAGCCACCGCGGAAACCTTGCGCGGCATGGGCTTGGACGACGACCACATCCGCCGCAGCGTTCTCAAACTATCCGGCGGACAGCAGCAGCGCGTCGCGATTGCGCGCGCCCTTGTTTCCGACGCGCCAATTATTCTCGCCGACGAACCGACCGGCAACCTAGACGAAGCTACCGCCAGCGATATTATCGCTACTCTGCGCTCAGCCGCTCACGACAACGGCAAATGCGTCATCGTCGTCACCCACAGCAAGCAGTTGGCAAAAGCAGCGGATGTAGTATTGAAGTTGCGCAATAAAAAGCTGACGAAAGGCTACGGAGAGAAAAGGTAGCTCACAAGAGCAATACAGCTAGGAGTGTGCTGCTATCGGTAGTGCATTCCTTTTTTCAATAAACGGGCTATTAGAAATCGTTTGAAGAAATTGGCTAAAACAATAAAACCTAAATAATATTAAACTTGACTTTAATATTATTTAGGTTTAATCTGAGGATAGAAAGGAGATAGCAAAGATATCTACGAACAAACTTCCTCAGTGGCTGACCTTATTAACCGAAGAAGATCTTGAATTCACAAGGCGATTTATTCTTAATTCGGGCTCTCTAAAAGAAATGGCTGAATATTACAATGTCTCTTATCCAACTATTCGGTTACGCCTAGACAAGTTGATTCAAAAAGCTTCTAGCAGCCCGCCGGACAACGATACGTTTACCAGCTTAGTTAAACAACTGGCTCTTGATGGTGAAGTGTCCTACGAAGCAGCTAAAAAACTAATTAATTTCCATAGAAAAGAGCGGAGATAACATTATGAAAACGTTAATTCTATTTATATCAATTACGTTATTCTTTACAGAATGGTACACTATTCGCAAAACGAGCATAAAATCATTTATACCTATTTTGGCAGTTCTACTTATAAGTCTGCCCATTGGATTATTTTACGCTTTACATTTAGTTGCTTTTCCGATTATATTCATCATCCTCGCTTGGGTACTCTGTTTTATAGAAGACGAGATAAAAGAATACTTCAACCGAAGAGAACTAACCGAAGAGGAACGATCTCAATTAAGGGATTTATGACCAAAATTCGCTAAACAAAATCACCTAAAAAGTTTACGCTGATTCGCTTAACAGCCCCTGCTACCATGTTGCCGCGAATGCTATTAGGGAAGTTATGTTATAAGTCTTGCGCGGTACAGTATCTTCATATACACTATGTACTATAAAGCGTTTGAGTTCCAGTCACGCCGGAACGAGCTGGGTGTCAAATGCGCCACGAAAGGGTTGATTATCTTAAATTACACAATTATAATGTAGCTGAGCGGTCATTTTCAATCAGAAATAGTATATGATATAATCATTCCTGTCCGTAGCCGGTGATAGTGGGTCGTCGCCAAGTGGTAAGGCACTGGGTTTTGGTCCCAGCATTCGCAGGTTCGAATCCTGCCGACCCAGCCAAATTAGAAAGTAGATCTGACATTGTCGCCCAAATAGGCGATTTTTTGGTTGAGATTTTTTCATTTTTGCCTTTGGTAAGAATTAAAAAGATAAATAGAAATGCTACCGTTTTAGACGACGATTCCAGAAAAATCCTTATCGTGGCTCACTACTTACGGGTTTGCTCGAACCTATTTTCAGACTACACAGCACGATGCTAAGAAAAACAAATCAGGGCAAAGCCCTGTTCGGCGAGCCGCCCGCACTCCGTCACTGCCGAGATTCTAGCGATTGCCTGGGGTAATGAATTTATAAAATAGCATTATCCCATAAAGTAATACTTTTTACATTGTTACAGTATAATAAAATTATGAGCAGAATCTACCTTCACATCGCCAACGCCAATCAAACTTTCACTAATGCAGAAATTGCGATATTCAAAAACGCGGCGCAAAAAGCCGAGGCTTTCGTCTCTGCTGAGTTCGCGCAGTTTGATTACGAAGTTGATGTAATTATCACTACACCCTCACACTTGCTGTCGACTATCACCGAGGATGGTATCGCCGGCAAAACGCTTCATTCGCGCTTGATTATGCTCTCCGTTGATAAAAACCAACACGAAATTAGCGAGGATTTTATTTTCGAAACGATTTGCCACGAAATGTCGCATTCGCTGCGCTGGGAAAAGCTGTCTGAATATGCCGAAACTATGTTTGATGGGATGATTTTGGAGGGTTTAGCGGTTGCGCTAGAAGAGGAAGCGATGATTAAAACTGGCCAAAAAAATGAGCAGTTTTTCTTGAGAGAAATGCAGAAAACCTCTCAAACTGAAATCGACAAAATGATTGCCGTGCTAAAAGATAGTTTTGAAGACAAGGCTTATGATTATAACAAAATATTTTTCACCGGCGATGATGTTTTGCCGCGCTGGGCAGGTTACAAACTAGGTTACTATTTCGTGAAGCAATATTTGCGCCAGGCTGATCAGACTATCGCGCAGGCGACCTTGTCTAGCTATAAGGATTTTTGCTCTATAAATTGAAGAGTCACTGTCGTGATATGCGTAATGACAAGAACAAGACGTAGTTTTAGCTACGTTTTTTGTAATTGCGGCGCTTTAGAAGCTCGTTTGACTTTTGCCATTTTATTCATTCCTTCTTACTTCCTTAAGTTTATCATGCAGGCTAGAGCTATGCCTTATCAAACTATTTAATAATCAATTAGCCCGCCTACATTCTATGCTAGTTGGCTAAACCCAATTGTCCTATCGCGACATTCAGCCCCTTGGATTAGTCGATCATGCCTGCCTCTACGGATTTCGAAAAACATGCCAACCATTGCTGAGTATTTAGCTGCGAAGGCTTCAAATCACCATGATACAACCGCCGAAACGCTCGCGGATCATGGTAGCAATTGTAAACAAACGCGCTGAAATTGCGCGCTAGAGCAGGATCAAGCAATGGTTCAGCACGCAGCTTCAGCTCCAATAGCACCGTATCAACCGCAGGCGGCGGCGTGAAATCGCTGCGACGCAGCGGACGGCGAATCCGCACCGCCCACCATGGCGCCAATGCTTGTCCGAGTGCACTATGAAAATGCGCTGAGTCCAGCACTAACTTCTGAGCAAACTGTTTTTGCACAATCAAGTATATCGCGCGGGGTGGGGTATCAGCAAATGCTAGCTTTGCGACGATCTTTGAACTCAAAGAAAAAGGAATATTCGCAAAAACCTTATATGGCTCACGCGGTAACTCAGCGCGCAAAAAATCCTGTGCTACGATTTTCACGTTGCCATAACGTGCCATATTACGCCGCAAAAGTATAAGCGCTTGTGACTCGTTTTCATATGCTATCACACACGCCGCCCGACGTGCCAACACCGCTGAAATCGCGCCACTGCCTGCGCCAATATCAATCACTGTGTCGCGCCGGCGAATATTGCTGTGCCCAACTAACTCGCCGATTAGTCGCGAACCGCGCAAGAAATGCTGCCCATGAGTTGCTACATGCCGCTTCATACCCTTTAGTATAATCTAATGGTGTACGATTTTTGGCAATTTTTTCGCTTCAGCGATAAATGCCGCTATCTCGCTGTACGTTATCCGCAGATTCGTTTCGCACGCGCATAATTCATATACCGCAGCGGCAGCGCGATACGCAAGCTTTGGCACGGTAAGCACGCCATTTTTACATAAGCATTCGGCGCACAGCGGTGTCATTCCTGCGATACGCAGCAAGTCAGCTTGGTGCACCCAGCGCTTTACTACATGATCGTCTAGCCCCGACCGATCGGCGAGCCACATTCGACCGGCCGATGTTGATCCAGCTAAGAGTAGATGTTTTATCGTGTACACACCCGCCCGTGCTAGACGCTCTGCGTCTTGATGAGTTAATGAAATAATATCCGTCAGCTTGCTCATAATCGCCTCCTGATAATATTTACTACCATTTACAGTATACCGCAACAACCCAACCCAGCACAATGCTCTAGCAAAACATAACCATAAGCTTTATAATACAGTTAATATGAAGACGCACGATAAACAATCTATCAAACAATACTTGCGTGCAGTTGATTACCTGACTGTGGCGCAAATCTTTCTAGCAGAAAACCATCTACTCAGCCGCGACATTACATTTGACGACGTAAAATCGCGCATTTTAGGACACTGGGGCAGTGGACCGGGGATTAATTTCGCATACGCGCACCTCAGCTACTTCGCAAAACAACACGATCAAGATGCTATGTTTGTGCTTGGTCCGGGACATGGGTTCCCGGCACTGCAAGCCAACTTGTTCCTTGAAGGCACACTTGGGCATTTTGATCAAAGCATGCAACCGAATCTCGCCGGTATCCGCAAACTGTGCCGTGAATTTAGCTGGCCGTACGGATTTCCTAGCCATTCAAACCCCGAAACGCCCGGCGTCATTTTAGAGGGTGGGGAGCTTGGCTACGCGCTTAGCACGAGCTATGGTGCCGCGATGGATAATCCCAACCTACTAGTAGCATGCTTAATAGGCGACGGTGAAGCAGAAACCGGCCCAACCGCTGGCGCATGGCATTTGAACAAGTTGCTCAATCCGCGCAAAGACGGCGTCGTACTGCCGATTCTTCATCTCAACGGCTACAAAATTTCCGCGCCAACCGTATTCGGGCGTATGAGCAATTACGAACTAATGACGCTATTCAGCGGCTACGGTTACGAACCTCGTATTGTCGACGCGACAAAAGAAGGTGTTGACCCGCACGACGAGATGGCAGCAGCGCTTGAATGGGCGCATGCGCTCGTTGCGGAAATCCGCGCTAGCAGCGACAAAATTGCACCACGCATGCCGATGATTGTTATGCGCACGCTCAAGGGATGGACAGGACCAAAAGAAGTTGAGGGCAATAAAATTGAGGGGAACTGCCTAGCACATCAGACTGTACTCAGTGAGGCAAAGTCCGACCCTGAACAACTGAAGATATTAAACCACTGGCTAAAGAGCTATAAGTTTAACGAACTGTTTAGCGAGCTCACCGGATTTGGAGACTTCGTAGGCGATATTTTGCCAAGCACGCCTGAAAAACGCCTCGGTATGAGTAAACACGCGCACGGCGGCGATGGTGTTTATAAACCACTCATATTACCGAATATCAACGACTTCGCCGAAGATGCCGAAACGCCCGGTACAATCGGCTCAAGCAGTATGCGACGCGCCGGCGCCTATTTAGCAGAGGTCTTCCGCCAAAATGCTGACAACAAAAATTTTCGTTTCATGAGCCCAGACGAAACATATTCAAATAAACTTGATGAAATTTTCCAAGCTACCAGCCGCAGCTGGCAGTGGCCGATCATGAGCTGGGACAAGGATCTCTCGCAAGACGGGCGCGTCATGGAGATGCTCAGCGAGCACAATATGCAAGGTCTAATGCAGGGCTACATCTTAACTGGTCGCCACGCAATGTTCGCAAGCTACGAGGCATTCTTACAAGTTGTCTCAAGCATGGTTGATCAATATGCTAAGTTCCTCACGCAAAGCCGTAGCGTCGCTTGGCGCGGCACGATTCCGAGCCTGAATTACATTCTTACATCAAGCGGCTGGCGGCAAGATCACAACGGCTTCAGCCATCAAAACCCTGGCTTTATTGATGACATTCTGCGCCGCCAAAGCAACTTTTCGAACGTTTATTTTCCATCAGACGGCAATGTCACGCTCGTATGCCTTGAAGAAATGCTATCAAGCGTACGTCAAATCAACGCGCTCGTTGCCGGTAAAACGCTTGAGCCGCGCTGGCTATCAACCGAATTAGCACGCCAGCAGGTCAGCGAAGGTTTGATGATTTGGGATTTCGCTAGCGATGAAAGCCCAGATATTGTAATGGCAGCTTGCGGCGACTACCCGACAAAGGAAACGATGGCAGCAATTGATATCATCAAAACCGAATGTCCAGCGGCAAAAATCCGCTGCGTTAATGTGTCCAGCCTAACAACCATGGGACTTGGCACGCTACGCAATGTTGCAACGCAAAAGAAATTCGACGAGATTTTCACCCACGACAAACCAGTTATTTTCAATTTCCACGGCTACCCGCAAACACTTAAGTCGATTCTATTTAACTATGACGTGCATTCGCACCGCTTTGACATTCGCGGTTACAAGGAGATCGGCAGCACAACGACACCATTTGACATGCACGTACGCAATGAGACTAGTCGTTACGATCTCGCGATCGCTGCGCTACGACAGCTCGGACGGTGCGGTATCATGCCATTTGAAGAGGCTGAACACCGCGCTGCAATCTACCAAGCGAAAATCGATGAAAACACCGCCTACATCAAAACAAACGGCGTTGATTTACCAGAGATTGACGCCTGGGTGTGGCCAGCAGCGCGCGGCGAAGCACAAGCCGCTGAAGAAGCATGGCACGGGCAAACAAACTAAGGCGTTGTTTCCGTTACAGCTTTTCTCGAATGTAATTTCTGACTATTTTTGCAACTCTGTCGTGCCCGCGTGGCGAAAAATGTAATCCGTCAGACAGCGGAAGCCTACCCAGCACAATCGTATCGCCCAGCTCGGTACGACGCGTTATTAGCTGCTGCTGTACCGCAAGCGACTCCGATGTAAATTCCGGCCCAGATGTATCGTCAACCGCAAACGGTGGTGGCAAAATATATACGACGCGCACACCACTAGCGCATTCAGCATACCATGTTAGATCAGCTACGATATCACTGGCTGTTCGGTGAAATCGTTGCTGCAAATCATTCGTACCGAGTGCAATAACCACCAAGTCGACGGGAAGTGCTGCATGTAAACATTCAACAAAATAATCGTGTCCATTTTTATGCGGCTTATCAGTACGAAAACTGCCTGCAACACGTCCACATACACCGTCAACAACAATATCCACCCGCCTGCGCAGCATACGGCGCACTTGATTCGCCCAGCGGCGACTATACGGTATGCGGCTTCCTCCAAAACGTGCACCCCATACATTTGAATCGCCATATATCAAAATTCGCTGCCTCATTTTCCGCACAACACCTACCCCTCACTCCAAATCATTATTTTTTTCCATTGTAGCATAAACTCTGGCAATCAAGCTTTTCAAGCCTCTACAAAACCGGTAAGATAGGGTGGTGAAACAACCACGATACGAAACAGTAACGCTCGAAAAGATTGTCGGTGGCGGGCAAGCGCTCGGAACACTAAGCGATGGACGCAAATGCTTCGTGTGGGGTGGATTGCCAGACGAAACCGTGACATTTCGCGTAACAAAAAAGAAAGCGCATTTTGTTGAAGGTAGCGTCACCGAAGTCCTACACGCCTCGCCCGAGCGCATCGCACCGCGCGACGCCGATAGCTACCTGAGCACAAGCCCGTGGCAAATCATGACGTTTAGCGCCGAACAGCGCTACAAGGCAGCGCTGATTGAAGAAGCCTTTAAGCTGCATGCTATTGTATTGCCGCACAAGATCAACGTGTATACTGATGGACGCGAGTTTCAATACCGCAATAAGGTAGAATTTAGCTGGTTTAGCGAGAGAGCAGGCGAATCGCACGCCGATATGCTTGACCTCGCATTCTTCCGTCGTGGTAGTAAAGGAAAAATCATCGTCAATGAATGTAGTTTATTGCCACCCAAAGTCATCGTGCTCGCGCATAGCGTTCGCGATATGCTACGCCGCAAGCACATCTCTGCCCGCCAATTAAAAACATTACTCATTCGTAGTAATCAACGGGGGAGCTGTGTCTGGCAGCTGTATATAAAAGATAGGCTGCCAAATATCATCACGCATGAAGAGGCGGAGGCGCTGCCCGCGCAGGGCGGGGAAATCATCTATTCTGACCCACGCAGTCCAGCTAGCCGCGTCACCGCACGCCTCGCAAAATTTGGCGATACTACACTCACCGATACGATTCTTGGCACGCCATTCCGCTATGCCTGCGAGGGATTTTTTCAGGTAAATATACCTATGTACGAGCAAGCCCTGCGCGATATGCGAGAATGGACTTCTTGTCCAAAGTGTACAACGCCCGCCAACAGTGACACCGACGGAGAAAATCCTCCGGTGATTGACCTCTACGCTGGCGTCGGCACAATCGGACTGACCGTTAGCGACGATAACGTCACGCTCATTGAGATCAACGAGTCCGCCGTCGCTGAAATGCAGCGCAACATCACCGCCCTCGGGCGCACCAATGCCCGCGCCATCCTCGCGCCCAGCGAAAAAGCTCTCGACTTCATCACCCCTAACCACGTTGTCATCGTCGACCCACCACGCGCCGGATTACACGCTAACGTTGTAGCCAAATTGCTTGAAGTTGCGCCGCCGCGCATTATCTACCTCAGCTGTAACCCCGTTACTCAAGCACGCGACGCCGTTCTCCTTACTGAGAAGTATAACATCCGCGCCCACCGCGGCTACAACTTTTTCCCGCGCACGCCACATATAGAACATCTAGTTGTATTGGATAGAAAATAAAAAAGTATCACCTCTATTAATAACCTGTTTTGTCGAGCGGGCAGATCATTCCGTTTATAGCTGGCGCGTAGGCCCGGGATGCATCAATGGTGCTGGACGAGACATCTTCTCAGAGAGGAGAGAGGTGCGACATGGCGTTCACCGGGCGCGAGCATGCGGAGCGCACTCGGACGACCGTAGGAGAGTTACCTCGGTGGGATGGTTGTCTGCTGGGCACCGGGAGCGGACAGTGGCTCTGCCTATTAATATAACGCAAATGCATCAACGTTTTTGAAACGCTGTGCCGCACATCGTATTGCCACTAGTCGAGTATCCATGAGATCGTACCCGTTTTGGTATTGAAGGCTTTTGTGTTTTAATAGCGAAGGAAGAGAGATACTATAATGGAGGTGAGAGCTATACGAAAAAAACCGAAATTGACACCACTTGATCAGGTGTTCCCTAAATTGACTCCAGAGCAGCAAGATCAGGAGATAAAGGAGTTCCTCGAAAAAGCAGATCGGGATATATTCCATAAGCACTGGTGGAGTAATAGTCATGTCCGTTGGGGGGAAGTCCTTGTTGGAAGTACTATCATTCCCACGACGCCGTATGTGCAAAAAATTCGTCTCGACGAGCAGAGAGCAAGAGGAGTGGATGTTCCGGTCGTCAACAGCCTCCAAGAACTATCCGACAGTCCAAGAACTCATCGAATTGGGGTCGCCGTATTATCGGCTATTCGCAACGTCTTCGGAATGGACAATACGAGCAATTGATAAGACAGAAATCATCAATCGGCAGTCTATACGACGGTCATTGAGTTTTGATATTGATTTTCAATATGTTCGACATGTTTTGTCAGGAAAGCCCCTGCGTTCCGGAAGACTTAGAATTCCCTTAGCTCAACTCAATCGGCACATGAGCTTATAGAGGTAGACGTAGATGGTCCATGGAATGGGCAGATTTCTCTCGCAAGTAGACGCGAGAATGCGAGACTTCCACGATTGTAATCTTCGGGAGAATGTTGGATAAAAAAACTTCTCAAGCCAAAAGAGATCTATGTTTCTGACATTAAGTCGATTTTCGATTATCTGAACCACCCAACGTCGCGAAAAGACGGCCCGTCTCTTGTTCGTGCTTTACTTTTTGGAAGAACTAGAAATTCCCAGGTTATCATTAGTCCAGCGATGAAGTTGCTGGGGCTTGATAATGACATACGGAATATGCTGTACGAGTTGTCGCTGGGGATGCTCTTAACTTTGAATATTCCTAGCGACAGAAAGACACTAAGAGCTGTCTTGAAAGTTTCATATACTGAAACAGATCGGGGCAGGTGGAGGAGCGGTTTTGGTCTTTTCCCGGCAACATACAGACTTAGGCTTGATCAGTTTGGAGATAACGCTAAGTTACGCGCCCGCATAATTTTTTCCAAAAGAAATGTATATTTGTGGAACAGTTCTTACAGGAGTCGCTGACGACAATAGATCTACTGGGCGAGTGGTGGTTGACGCTAGATGGGCAAGAATAACACGCCTGGTTAGTTCTGTAGACGTTCAGGACATAGGTTTACCTGGGTATTTGAAAAATATAGTGAAAAGCAAGGTTGAGTACTTCATCAATATATCAGTTGTCCCCAAGGCTGCATATTTTTCTATACCGGCTCTTGTTGTATCGATAATATCTCTGTTTATTTCTGTTGCTATGTTCGCAGCGTTCTATGGGTACGACGGTAAAAATGATTCACTAGAGCCCATTGTGACTACCGCCTCAGTACTCCCCGCATTATCTATAGTGTATATGTCGTTACACGATGAGCATGAGCACGTGACCTATTCGCTCACCGTGCCTAGAATAGTTCTGATTTCTTCAGTTAGTGTACTTCTGAGCGATGGAGTACTATTTGGGTTTTTAGATAAAACGCCATCACATCAGTGGCTTAAGTTATTGTATAATGTCGTTGTTATTAGCCAACTCGCATCGGTGTTCTTTTTCTCATCAATGTTATTAAACTCCCACATAATCTCAAAAATTGCCTCTTCTTGTCCTCTGGGTTATTTTTGGAAATTATTTTTAAGTCGTTTACTGTGTATAATCTTGATGCTTGTTATCGGATGGGTGATGTTGTGGGCTTGGCATTTGATAGAAAGTCACGGCATCACTACTTTTATCTTCGACTGCGCTTCATATATTTGCACTCTTTCGAAATGCCTTAGGTGCTTTTGTGAAGGTGGTTCATAATGGTTGCAGTATCGAAAATATTTATGAATACAATACGGTAAAACAACGTTTCACTTTTGATGAGACAACCATACCGTATCAGCACGCACGGTATTACTGTCATAGTTAATTAAGCGCCAGTCCTCTTCTGCCCTCAGCGTTCCTCTCATTCATCCCTGGACTATTCGCCCCTCCTAGCGTTGTCTGTCCTGTAGGCCGTCTCATCATTCACCGAGCGGCCCTACGGACAAGACGGCCCACACCGTTAGCCAAGGAGGTTCGGCTATGCCCGCAGGCAAACGTCCCGTACAGCCATGGAGCCACCAGGGACAGGAGGAAGCACTACGAGATCCGTGCCCATCGTGGTACATCATCCCACGCGATGGTGCTGGAATATATAAATTACAGCAGCTCTTCCTATTTCTTAGTCTAAGCGGTAGTGAAGGTGACAGAGGGCGGGTAGCCTTTGTCTGCCGCCGAAAAAGTGTGCCAATCTCCATACAAGCAGTTAACTCACTGATTCATCAGCTGGTAAGTTTTTTTATATGTCAGAATTCACTGTCGCCGTAGTCATGCATCCGCTCGGTAAGCGGCACGCTGCCTAAACACGCTGCTATTTCGGTTTCAAAACCTTTATACTTTTTCGGTTCTAATGCCATATCTTCAAGCGTACGCCATGTGTTATATCCACCATCAAATTCCACCTGCAGTTCGCCGCTAAACCGATCGCAGAACATCAGCTGAAATAATTTATCTTCAATGATTTCGCCTGTCGCTTGATGGCGTACACGCTCGTGGTATATGCCGCGATATTCAAATACACCGGTTAGCCCGGTTTCTTCTTTTAGCTCGCGTGCGGCAGCGTCTAGCAGCGTTTCACCCCAACGTACCTTGCCGGTTGGCGCGCCCCAAAAACCGAAGTAGGGATGTTTCAATCGTTTCTGTAATAGATATTCTGCCATATGCGTTTTGGGATTATACCGTTCAACGACGAGCAGCACAGCGACTTTCGGCTGCCGTTCAATCACACCGGCATCGGTGTCAAGCTTGTTAGCGTATTCTTTGCCTATTACGCTGAGTTGGTATGCATTACCAATTTTGTTGACATAGCCTAGTTTGACTAGTTGTTTGATGTGAAACTTTACATGATCACTTTCTAATCCGCTGGCTTTTTGCAGCTCTGCAAAGCGTGCCGTCGGCATAAATAGCAGCTCCCGCAAAATCTTGGTCTGCGCTGAGTGAAGTCCTCCTCTATACCTCATTACTCCCTCCATCTTTATCATATTTCATTACTCACTGTAATGTACATCTTACTGCGATACTAGGGAAATTAGTTTCCGGTAAGTGTAATAGTTATAATTATAAATTTTAATATTATGACATAATTTTAGTAAAAAGTATTGACTTTAACGTCCTTATATGATATATATATTAGCCTTTTTGACAGCACCAGCTATCATCTAGGCGCTTCGTCCTTAAGTCAGATGCTTAAGGACTTGAGGCGCCAAAGGCTGGCACCTCATAGAATACAGGAAGGGAGTGCGGTATGTTTATCGCTCTCGTTGTCTTTTTGTTCGTCTTTTCTCTGCCTCTTCCGGGGCTCGTCATGAGCACTGTGTGGAGGATCCTGGAGGGATCTCGGTGGCGCAATGTTGCCACCTCTTGGTTGACGGCAATGGCGTACGCCATTGCCATAAGCATCCAAGTGTACGTCATTATAAGTACGAAGTCTGGACTTATAATGGCAGTCGCCGGCATGGCCTTTTTTCTCAATCTCATCGCCCTTCAGGGCATGGGAGAGGAGGAGAATGAGTAGTTAGTAAGGCGCCTCGCGCCTAGCTGGTGGGTGCAAAATAAACAAACCAGTAAAACCGTCTGAAATCCAGGCGTCCCCGCACGGGTTACTCGTGCGGGGTTATTTCTTTTTTAGGGAGTTAGGCGCAGTATCCGACGTGCGCGATACCCCGTCCATACCGCGCTCAATCATCAAGCCAGCGCGCTCAGCAATAATATACTGCACGACCGCCACAGCCGCTACAATCGCCGCGCCAGGCCACAGCAGCGCCGCATTTGGCGCAGTGAAATCAAAGAAGTGGCGCAGTGGAACAATCGCAAACCCAGCAATTGCCACCACCGCGACTGCAGCCAAGTACAGCGCACGCGCCAATTTCGCGCGATCATCAAGCGTAACACCAAGCATAATTCCCGCCAAAAACACGAGATACACGCCAAAAAACGTCGCGATGAGTACCGTCATCGTGGCGGCCTGCGACGGCTGGACGCCAGGCGTTTTTAGCATAATCCAGTATACAGCTGCAATTGTTAAGCCTGTGAGGATAGCGATTGGCGCAACCGCCCGTAGTGTATCGCGCCAAAAGCCACGCGGATCCACACGATGTGCGGGCGAAGGCGGAAACAGCGTCCACATAATTGTCGGCATCGTCACGAGGAAAATATTCAAAAACGTCACATGGCGCGGTGCATATGGATAGACAACGCCAAGCACAATCGTCGAAAATAGCAGCACAACACCGTAGATAATCTTATGGAAAAAGAGAATCGCAATGATTTCAATCGCCTGAATGATCCGATTGCCGAGCTGCATACCAGCCGGCAGCGACGTAAACGAGTTGTTCAATAAAATCAAGTCGGCGACGCGGCGGCTAGCGGGCGCACCGGCACGCATAGCAACACCAAGATCGGCTCGCTTAAGCGCAAGCGCATCATTTACGCCGTCGCCAACCATACCAGTGAATTTACCCTGGTTGCGAAAATGAGCAATCAAGCGCTCTTTCTGCTCCGGTAAGACGCGCGCAAAGATCGTATGCTCGTCGGCAGCACGCATAAAGGCTTCGTCACTTAATTTTGCCAGCTCGGCGCCCGTAATTGACTTTTCGGGGTTATGAATACCCGCCGCCCGCGCAATATACTGCACCGTGCGCGGATTATCGCCACTAATCACGCGAATCGACACGCCATGCCCTTGCAAGAAACGCACTGTATCCTGTACGCCATCGCGTAGGCTATTGCGCAGTATAACGATTCCAAGCGGTTTGCCCGAGCCGCATGCAAGGTTTTTAAGCGGCGTTTTTGCGTCGGAAAACCCAGCGAGCAACAGCACGCGCATACCGCGCGACACCCACGAGTCAATTTGTTTAGACTGCGTATCGCTCAATGGCGCAAGTTTCGCTACAAATTCCGGCGCCCCCATAACGAGCGTACGCGTCTTGCCGCTTATTACCGCGCGGACGCCCGCTAATTTGCGCGCCGACGAAAAGGCGAGTACGCCGGTAATATTCGCATCAGCCGGCGGATTGGCCGCCGCTAAGATTGCTGCCGCCGTAATATTACCGCCGCCTGTTTCGCGTGCCACGAGCGCCGCCAAGCGAGCGACATCGGTACGCGCGTTAAACGATTCGCACGATTCTAGCGTTACTTCATCGCTCGTTAGCGTGCCAGTTTTATCTACACAGAGCACGCCGAGAAGCGCCATCGCCTCAATTGCCGATAGTTTTTGCGGCAATACCTTTGCCTGCGCCAAATGCAGCGACCCAAACGCTAGCAGCAGGGAACTCGCGAGCAATAGCCCCTCAGGTATCACTGTCACCGACGCAACGGTAATTGTTTTTAAAATCTGTATCGAATCAAATCCAGAAAAATAATAACTCACAAAAATTAACAGCGATAACACAATTGCGCCGTATGTCAAAAAAGTAATCGCTGTCTGAATTGCGCGCTGCAATGGCGTAAGCGCCGGCGTGTAGCGCTTCAGCACCGCGCTGATCGCACCAGCACGCGTATCCGCCCCAAGCGCCCGCACAGTAACGACACCGTCGCCCGCCGTTACAACAGTTGCGGCGTATACGCGGTCATGCGCTGATTTCTCAACGGCTGCCGATTCACCGGTCAGCATGCTCTCATCTAGTTCTAGCCCATGCGACCGAGTTACGTCGCCGTCTGCCGGCAATTCATCGCCCGCACGAATGTGTAGTATGTCGCCGAGCCGCAATTTATCATACGAAATCTCAACGATTTTGCCCTTACGCTCCACGCGCGCGACTGGCGCATTCATCAACTCCAACTTTTTCAGTACGCGTTTGGCGCGGATTTCCTGCACAACACCGATTACCGTGTTAATAGAAATAACCACCGACATAAACCATGCATCGCGATACTCGCGCACGTAGAGCAGCGCGCCCGCCAATACAAAAACCGCCAGTACGACGGGCGAAAGCACATTCCGCTTTATGATTTCCGCGTAATCGCGCATCAGCTTGTCAGGATCCTCCGATATGCTAACTTCACCGCCGGACGCCAACCGGTACGCGCATCGTGATCGGCACAATAAATCATATCGTCTTTCACCTCGTTGATAATGAGGAGCGCTGGGCAATACGGCGCAAGCGTACGGTAATATCGCAAGTCATCCGGCTGAATATCGCGCCGGCCCGGGTAAATAGCGACGAATTTACGCCGTGCAACATCGTCAAAATACATCGGACGGCCTCGCGGCGGCACGAACATTTCCACGCGTACGCCCATGCGCGTCGCCATTTTTTTGATATCGCCGAGCGTTAAATGCGCCGGACCTTCAATATAGCAATACAATTGGCGTTTTTTCGATAGAAAAAACGTCGCCTGCGCATTCTGCCCGCAGTCAAGGCGCTGCGCGACAATCGCGTCGACTTCAATCGGCATACCAAACAACTCGTTTGCCGCCCGCTCCAGCACCAAACTATCAACCAACTGGTCGGATTCCATAGGATAATTATAGCATAATCGCCGAGGCGTAAACTCAGAGTGTACACGCACTTCAAGAGCGAGAAGTACGAGACGCCGCAAAACTCTCACCAGCAAGTAGCCTGCAGCACTTGATATGCGGTACAATAAAATGCAATGACAGCTTTTCACACGCGCTACAACAAACTTAACGCCGCCCAGCGCGAGGCGGTCGATACAATTGACGGACCGCTGCTCGTAGTGGCGGGGCCAGGCACAGGTAAAACTGAGTTACTGAGCATGCGCGTCGCAAATATTCTGCATAAAACCGACACGCTGCCGGAAAACATCTTATGCCTCACGTTTACCGACAGTGGCGCAACAGCAATGCGAGCGCGCCTAGCAAATATTATCGGGCCTGACGCCTACAAGGTAGCGATTCAAACATTTCACAGTTTTGGCACAGAAACAATTAATCACAACAGCGAATATTTTTACCATGGCGCAGCATTCAAACCGGCTGACGATTTAACGATGCACGCATTTATGATGCAAATTTTCGACGAGCTGCACTATGATAACCCGCTCGCAAGCAAAATGAACGGCGAATACACGCACCTGCGCGATGCCATGCAAGTGATCAGCGAGCTAAAGCAGGCAGGCCTGACAGACAATGAATTGCTGCAAATTATTGCAAGCAACGATGAGACGCTCAACGCAGTCGAAGCGAATGTAGCATCAATTTTCGCAAACAAAATCAGCAAAACGACAATCACACTCATCGCGCCCATCGCAAAGGTGGTCGCCGAGCTGCCGCTGCCGAAATTACCGCCTGCAATTACGCCGCTTGCAAACAATTTGGCACTTAGCTTAGCGCATGCATTTGACGCTGCAGTTGAATCTAACAAAACCACGCCAATCACCGCCTGGCGCAACGCCTGGATGGAGAAAGACTCAACCGGCGCGTTCGTGTTTAAGGATCGTAAACGCCACGCTAAATTGCGAGCTATGGCGCCAGTATATAACCGCTACCGCGAGCTGATGCAAAAAGCGGCATTATACGATTACGACGACATGATTCTAAATGTCGTGCAAGCGATTGAGCAATCGCCCGAACTCAAATTCAATCTGCAAGAACGCTATCATTATATTCTCGTCGATGAATTTCAGGACACGAATTTAGCACAGCTACGTATTCTGTTTAACCTCACCGACAGTCCAACAGGCGACGCGCCGAATATTATGGCGGTTGGCGATGACGACCAGGCAATTTACAGCTTTCAAGGTGCGGACGTTGGCAATATTCACCGGTTCCGCGAACGCTATCCAAATTACCGCCATGTCGTACTCACCGAAAACTACCGCTCAGCGCAAACGATCCTTGACGGCGCGCGTGCCGTCATTACGCAGGCAAGCGGACGCTTAGAAACAACGATGGAGATTAATAAACAATTAACATCACATGCGACAGAAAGCAAGATGGTTGAATTGCACGAACATACTACGCCCGCAGACGAACGCGCCTGGATCGCAGAGCATATTGCCAAACAGATCGCGCATGGTGCTCGCCCGAGCGGCATCGCCGTAATTAGCCGGCGCCACCGCGATTTAGTCGAGCTGCTGCCGTATTTGCACGAGCGCGGCATTGCGGTCAATTACGAACGGCGGGACAACGTGCTGGACGACGAGCGCATCGTGGCAATTGAGTTACTCGCGCGCACCGTCACTGCCATAGCCGGCGGGCAGCACAACGAGGCCGACAGCTTACTACCAGAGCTTGTGTCGCACCCAATGTACGATTTCTCGCCTGAAACAATCTGGAAACTAAGCGTCAACGCCTACCGCAACCGCACGTCATGGATTAACACCATGCTTGCAACGCCTGCGCTTGCGCCATTTGCAGCATGGTTGCTGGAGCGGGCAAGGGCAGCCGCGCACGAATCGGTCGAAGAGTTTATCGACGAGCTCATCGGCGTACCAAATGGTAAAAAGCGGCAATTTACATCGCCGCTCTACGAACATTATTTCGGCGCAGACGTGCTCGCAAAAAATCCCGAAGCGTACCTTGAAGCACTTGAAGCCCTGCGTACAATCCGCGGCAAACTGCGCGACTATCGCGGCGATCATCTTACCATCGCCGATTTTGTTGACTTCATTGACGACTACCGCCAGCTCGATACGCCAATTACTAGCGTCCGCCGCCGCAGCGATACAATTGACGACGCCATCAACCTGATGACCGCCCACAAGTCTAAAGGGCTTGAGTTTGACACTGTTTACGTCATTAATTCCATCGACGCGCAATGGGGCGAACGCGTCCGCGGGCGCAGCCGCAACATCAGCTACCCGGAAAATATCACCATTGCACCGAACGCCGACACCTATGATGAGCGCCTGCGCCTCTATTTCGTCGCTATGACGCGCGCTAAACGCCAACTGTTTTTAACGTACTCGCGCACCGATCTAAACGGCAAGGATACGCTCGTCGCTAGCTTCCTGACTGGCGTGAATTTGCAGCCAATCGTACACCGCACGCCAGAAACAGTCGCGCAGTTAACCGCACAAGCGCAAACCGCGTGGCATGACCGCATTATCCGTAAGCCAACCGTTAGCATGAAAGCATTACTCGCGCCAATGTTAGAACAGTACAAGCTTTCCGCTACACATCTCAACAATTTCATTGATATCTCGCACGGCGGGCCGCAAGGATTCTTAATGAATAATTTGCTGCGCTTTCCACAAGCGAAAAGCGCGGGCGCCAGCTTCGGTACCGCTATTCACGCCGCATTGCAGCGCGCCCACACTCACTTGAGTGCCACCGGCGAACGCCGCCCCGCTGAAGACGTCATTGGTGATTTTGTCCGCGAACTGCACGACCAGCGCCTCAACATAGACGAATTCAACCACTACGCTAAGCGCGGTACCGATGCGCTTAGTAAATTCTTACATACCGAATACGACAGCTTCACGCCTGCGCAAAAAGCTGAACTCAACTTCGCGTCGCAAGGTGTTACGCTGGGCGATGCCCGCTTGACCGGCTCGCTTGACCTCGTTGACATCAACGACAATCATATCTTCGTGACAGACTACAAAACCGGCAAGCCAAGCACAAGCTGGACAGGGCGGGGCGATTACGAAAAAATCAAGCTGCACAAATACCGCCAACAACTTATGTTTTACCAATTGCTCTGCCAGCACTCGCGCGATTACGCCAGCTACGAGTTTGACGGCGCGATCCTGCAGTTCGTTGAGCCGGATTCGCATGGCAATATTCATAGCCTCGACCAAACATTCAGCACTGAGGAGCTCACACAATTCGCTGCACTCATCGCCGCAGTCTGGCGCTGCATCGTCACACTTGAGCTGCCAGACGCGAGTGATTACTCTGCTGATTACAAGGGTATATTGCAATTTGAGAAAGATTTGATCGCGGGAACCGAAGCGACCGCGCAGGACTAGCTGTCCACACGGATTGCACCAATCCACCCACACGAAACGAACCTAAGACACACCCCGACCCAGCGCGTAGCAATCATTAAAAATATCCTAATTAGCTCGAATTATAGCAATAAACTTGACCAACCCTGCAGAGCATGGTACGATACAAATGTTCCAACTGAGCGAATCCTGGTGTTGCTCCCGATGAGCACACCCGAAACGCTCTGGTACGGGAGCGTTTTGTACGGGATTCGCCGACAATCTCGCCGATACTTCGGCGGGAAGGAGGTGTGTGTCTCATGGGATTCTTTTCTGACCGCTCTAAGACGGCGTACGACCGCGCTGCGTACGCCGTGCAGAACGGCACCGCGTCTCGTGAACAGCGTGATATGAACGCCAAGGCCGCCAAGACGGCCGGCAGCATGGGCAACAAGGCTCGTGCCGCCGAGCAGGGTAGGCTGAAGGACGAGCGAGACAGCAGCCGCTGGTAGGCTACTGTCTCGCTGAACAGCGGTCGGGCGCCTCGTACAGCGCCCGAGAATACGGAGCTTAGGTTTCGCCCGCTCGTCCTACCCGGACGTAAAACGGGTCGGGTTTGTGATTTCTTCCCGGTCGCTTCTGCGCAACAATGTGCAGGGCGGCAAAAGAAATCGCCGGGCGCGTATGACAACCAGCTTGCATGGAGGCATATCTCTGCACGCAAGCTGTGGCGGGTTCGATTCCCGCCGCGCCCACTGGGGCCATTCGTCTCTTCGGGCGTGACGAATGGCGGCGGTTAGCTGGAGCGCGGCAAATAGCACCGCACTCCCGAGCGTATGCTCCCGCCCGGAGTGGAGAAGGGTTGTTCTCCTCCTACCTCTCCACTCCGCCCCTCTCTATAGCTCCGGCATCATTGCCGTTGAGCCTCCCCCTATCTCGAGAACGAGATAGGGGCTTATTTATTTCCGTGGTACAATGACAAAGATGAAATCATTTTGGGATAACCTGCCGCAGCCGTTTTTTGCACTTGCACCGATGGAAGCAGTGACGGACGTTGTATTCCGCCATGTCGTGCAGCGGGCAGGCGCGCCAGACGTATTTTTCACCGAGTTTGCCAATGCAACAGGCTGGGTGCATGCCGGCGATAAAGCAATTGCCGGACGACTGCTCAAAACCGACGACGAACACCCGCTAGTAGCGCAAATTTGGGGTGGTGAGCCAGGCGACATGGAACAATTCGCGGCGTATTGCGCGCGGCTTGGCTTCGACGGTGTCGACATTAACATGGGTTGCCCAGCGAAGAGCGCTATCAAATCAGGCGGAGCAGCGCTGATTCGCCGCCCAGACGTCGCAGTTGCCGCTATTCATGCCGCCAAGACCGCCGGATTGCCTGTCAGCGTCAAGACGCGGCTCGGCTACACGCACGTCAATGAATGGCGCGAGTGGTTGCAAATATTATTAGAGCAGAACATCGTTAATCTAACTATTCACCTGCGAACGAAAAAAGAAATGAGTAAGGTGCCAGCGCATTATGAACTGATTGACGATATTGTCGCGCTGCGCGACGCGGTAGCGCCGCATACGCTGCTAACGATTAACGGCGACATACGCGACCGGGAGCATGGACTAGCGCTCGCAACCAAGCACCCCGGCGTCAACGGTATTATGATCGGACGGGGCGTGTTTGCGAACCCATTTTGTTTCGCCGCAAACGACACCGGGTGTTTACATTCTCAGAATAATCTGGAGCAGAACGAAACTATTTCGACTAATAACGATAGCGCAGTAGTTCGGTGCACAGAATTATTTAATCTCCTCAACTACCATCTTGACCTCTTTGATCGCTACCAGCCGCAAACTGGACGCCCGTTCGAAACACTTAAACGCTTCTTCAAAATCTACGTTAAAGGCTTCGACGGCGCAAAAGAACTGCGAGATCAGCTGATGCACGCAACGTCAACCGATGAGGCGCGTAATTTCATAAAAAACACCCGCTACGCGATATGATTTCTATGTAGCTGGTTTTGGCTACAATCGTTCTGTCTGTGAATTACCTGATTTAGATCATTGACAACAATAACCATAACCCGTATCATGTAAGTATAGATTAGAGTAAAAGGGAAAATAAAAATGCAAAAAGTATTTATAGGTATAGCACTTATTGTAAGCCTCGTTTTTACTACATCGCCGATCACTCGCGCAGAGTCCACCTCTACGCCAATCAAGCTGGCGTCGTTTAACATGCTTACATACCGGCCCAACAATGACAGAGCTCCTACGTCGTGGGATGCACCAGACTTCCGAAAGAACCTCATCATTAAAACCATTGTTGATAATAACTGGGATGTAGCTGGACTTCAGGAGGTGAGCGGGGCATTTCGCCGCAACGACAACACGTTCACGCTTAGTCAATTAGAATTTGTAAAAAATAACCTAGAGAGCGCCGGATACACCTTAGCCAACTCTGAATACGACGGCTGTAGCGCCAGCTGGTCAACCGACCCAACGACGACATATAAGCCGTACAACAACCCGATTGTTTTTAAAACAGCTAAATATTCTATGTTAGGAAATGGTTGCTTTTCCATATCTTCCGAACCGACAAACTTATTCAAAAAAGATTACGGATTACCGCGCCCACTTATCGCTACGTGGCTGAAACTTGAAGACAAGACCTCCCATCAACAATTTTATCTCTTTAATTCACACCTATCCTATGAAGACGAGTTTGTTGGTTCAGACGGTAATATTGGTACTGCAACACCCGCAGAACGCGCAGCTTATTCGCTTCAGCAAGCTAGAAGCCTCATGAATAGTGTTAGTCGTATAGTCTCGGGATCTAACCTGCCAATGTTCTTAACGGGGGATTACAACGCAAAAGATGGTTCGCCAACGCTTACTAACGGTATTTTATCGTCTGACTTTTCCGATGCATATGCTCTAGCCGAGAACAAGACGTTTGATAATAATACACGGTCAAGCTATAACGGATTTTCACTGTCGAGAGAACTTAGCTATGGCGAAAATCGGATTGACCATATCTTTGCGTCAAACGGCAAAAATATAACTATCAACACCTATCGTATTGTTTCAACAAAATATGGCAACTCCTATGCCTCAGACCACAATGCCATACAAGCCGATGCAGTAATTGCTTCTAGCGCTACCCCCAATCCTTCAGGAGTACCGACAGGAACCAACACAAGAAAATCTACAATTAAGCCACCAAATACAGGAGCACGAGTTGTACAGTCTACGATACCAACAATCATCATCGCAATTATCTCGATCACGTTATTAGCTACTGCGCGCAAAAAGTAGCAACACGAACACGAAACCCGAGGTCTGTTTAACCCGCCCATACGTTATTGTGTTCTTTTACGCGGATATTTGATCAATCATCTAACACATTTCTTTTTATAAGAATTACGATTGGTTCTTGCGAGTCGTCATCAAAGCTATTGTAACGCCCAAAGGAACGCGTGCACTGCTAAAAGCTTACGAAAAACGAGAAAATCTAGTGTCGGCGTCGGCGTCGATGCAGTTCAGCAACCTTCAGTCGTACCGCATGACGATCAACCAGCTGATGGGCTTTTTCTAGCTCAACCTGGTCGCTTGATTCTTCCTGCAGCTTCAGTGCACGCTCTAGCGCCGCTTGGCTTTCTGCCTCAATAATATCGTCGCCGTGTTCTGCTTCGTCGACCAAAATACGCACGCGCTCTTGGTTAATCTCAACCACGCCACCCGAAATCGCAAAATATTCCAACTCATCATCGCGATCCTCTTTGTGGCGGCGCACTGTTACCACACCGGGTATTGCCACCGTCACGAGCGCCTCGTGGCTCGGAAAAACCGAAATCACACCCTCGGTAGTCGGCAGAATTACTTCATAGACTGCTTCGTCAAGTTTGACGCCAGCCAATGTCACCAACTGAAACTGCATTTGGCTAGTCCTTTTTCTCGCTTAGCGGTACAGGCGACATGTAGAACCAATTCTCTGGTTTGTCATCATATTTGCCAGACAAGATGTCTTTAGCGTCGCGAATCGTGTCCTCAAGCTTGAAATAACTACCCGGATTGCCGGTAAACTGCTCGGCGACATGGAATGGCTGCGCTAAGAAGCGCTGCAAACGGCGGGCGCGCGCCACAGTCTGTTTTTGGTCGTCCGACAGTTCTTCCATGCCGAGAATAGCAATAATATCCTGCAACTCTTTGTATTGCTGCAATACGCGCTGCACTTCGCGCGCCACGGCATAATGCTCGTCGCCAACAATCTCCGGGTCAAGCGAATTTGAGCTTGAATCAAGCACATCTACCGCCGGGTAAATACCAATTTCCGTCAACGCGCGGTTCATCACGATCGTCGCGTCCAGGTGAGCGAATGTCGTCGCCGGCGCCGGGTCAGTTAGGTCATCGGCCGGCACGTACACCGCTTGTACTGAAGTAATCGAGCCTTTTTTCGTGCTGGTAATACGTTCTTGCAACGCGCCCATTTCTTGCTGCAAGTTCGGCTGATAACCCACAGCGCTCGGCAGGCGGCCAAGCAAGGCAGACACTTCAGCTCCCGCCTGTGTAAAGCGGAAAATATTGTCAACGAACAATAGCACGTCCTTACCTTCATCACGAAACGCTTCAGCGATCGCCAGTCCGCTCAACGCCACGCGTAGACGCGCTCCTGGCGGTTCATTCATCTGTCCAAAGACAAGCGATGTTTTGTCGAGCACGCCGGCGTCTTTCATCTCGTAGTAGAGATCGTTACCCTCGCGTGTACGCTCGCCGACACCGGCAAATACTGAGTTGCCGTCATGGAACTTTGCAATATTATTGATCAGCTCCTGAATCAGCACCGTCTTGCCGACACCTGCACCCGCGAACAAACCAGCCTTACCACCCTTGGTAAGCGGCGCAATAAGATCAATCACCTTGATGCCTGTTTCTAAAATCTCCGTCTTGTTTGACTGTTCAGTCAGCTCAGGCGGTTGGCGGTGAATCGGCGCGCGCCGTACGTCTTTCGCGATTTTTTCACCGTCAATCGGTTCACCAACCACATTGAACATTCGCCCCTGAGTCGCTTCACCAACTGGTACGCTAATCGGCGCACCCGTTGCCGTTACGTCCTGACCGCGCCGCAGACCATCAGTGCTTTGTAGGCTAATGGTTCGCACTGTATGCCTGTCTAAATGCTGCGCCACCTCTAACGTGACTACTTGCTCGCCACGGGTAACCGTTAGCGCGTCGTAAATTGCCGGCAACTCCGTATCGCTAAACTCGACGTCAACCACCACGCCCATGATTTGGATAATTTTTCCTACTTTTTTACTCATGATCTTCTCCTTGTTTCAATACGTCAATCAATTCTGCAACATCACCATTAGGCAACACAATTCCGCCAAGCGCCGCAATTTCAGGCGCTTTCGTATTTACACCGCCACCAGGCTTTTCAAGTAAATACATTGGCACGCCGCTCACATACGCCACTGTCATCTCCATCAGCGTATTTACGCCGATATAGCCAGGTTCGTTATTTTTCTCATAATTACACACCAGTACCGCACGAGAGCGCATAATATTCGCAAAATGCCGGTCCATATAATCTTTTTTCTTGGCGAGCACCTGATCCTCAGTGAGCGATGACCAGTCGACATTTTCCTCAATAGCGGGAACACGAACACGCAGCCCAGCTGCTTCAAGCGTTTGAGCAACTGCCGCGAATTTCTCTTGATGCGCCATTGACCCGCAAATCGTAACATCAACCAAATCTGGATTATATCGATTTACCAGTTGTGCTATTTTCGTCATCGCATTGCCTCCACGCCAGCGCTAATCTCTGTCAACTCTTGCGTAATTGCCGCTTGTCGCGCCTTGTTCATTTCAAGTGTCAACGCATCAACAAGATCGGTCGCGTTATCGGTAGCATTTTTCATAGCGAGCATGCGCATACTATGCTCACTGGCGCGCGAATCCATCAATGCCTGGAACAGGCGCGCGCTAATTAGCCGGTAGGCAATATCGTCGATAATCTGCTTCGGACTCGGCTCAAATCTTGCTTCGGCGATATCAGGCTGCACATCATCAGTTGGTGTGAAGCCAGCAGGGAACAGGCGCACTACGTCTGCTCGCTGCGTTAAACTGCTGACAAACCGCGTAAAAATGACGTCCACCGCATCAACCTGGTTCGCTTCAAACATGTCTTTCGCAGTGTTCAGAATCGCGTGGAATTCGGCACCCGAAAAATGATCCGGCAAATCCTCGTATGTACCGACGATTTCCGTATCTTTGATGCGCGTTGCCGCCTGAGCAATTTTACGCCCTACCGCAATCGTTTTATTTGCAATATTTGCCGCATCGTCAGCCTTCAGCTCGCGCACGTAAGACTTCAGAATATTTGCATTATACGCGCCCGCCAAGCCCTTATCGCTCGCAATGACGATAAGCAAGCGGGACTTCACTGGACGCACCGTGAACCACTTATGCCCATTCGTCGCACCTTGCGCCGCTAGATACGTAAGCAGTTCGCGCGCCGCCATCGTATACGCCTGCGAACTCTTTGTCGCCTCTTGCGCTCGGCGCATTTTGCTAGCCGCTACCATCTGCATCGCCTTAGTGATTTGCTTCGTGCTTTTCACCGAGCGAATGCGCGATTTTAGTTGCTGAGTTGACGCCATTTATTCCTCGTATCCTTTCGCGATCGCTTTAGCAGTATTTCTCACGATTTTTGCAATTTTTTCGTCTTCGCCGAATTTTTTATCGCCTTTTGTAAGCGCGCGCATATCATCTTTGTGCTCAGCCCACAAGCGCTCCAATAGTGCTTGCTGCGCCTCTTTAATCTTTGCTGCCGGCACATCATCGAATAACCCTTCGCTCACTGCCGCGATTGATGCAACTTGCTCCCAAACGCTCATTGGCTGATACTGCGGCTGCTTGAGCAGCTCCGTCAAGCGCTGGCCGCGCTCAATTTGCGATTTTGTTGCATCATCCAAATCCGAGCCAAACTGCGCAAAACTCGCGAGCTCGCGAAACTGGCTGAGACCAAGCTTTAGGTTGCCGCTGACCGATTTCACTGCTTTCGTCTGGGCAGCGCCGCCGACGCGCGACACGCTTAAGCCCGCTGAGATTGCCGGGCGGATGCCTTGATAAAACAGATCTGTCTCCATAAAAATCTGGCCGTCGGTAATAGAAATCACATTGGTCGGAATATAGGCAGAAATGTCACCTGCCTGCGTTTCGATAATTGGAAGGGCAGTTAACGACCCGGCGCCTAATTCATCTGATAATTTTGCTGAACGTTCCAACAAGCGCGAGTGCAGGTAAAATACGTCACCCGGAAATGCTTCGCGACCCGGCGGGCGGCGTAACAGTAGCGACATCTGGCGGTATGCCACGGCGTGCTTCGTTAAGTCATCGTAAATCATTAGCGCATGCTTACCGCTATCGCGGAAGTATTCGCCCATCGACGTACCGGCGTATGGCGCCAAATAGAGCAGGGAAGCTGGGTCGCTCGGACTCGTTGCCACAACAATCGTTTGATCCATTACGCCTTCAGATTTCAGGCGCTCAACAAGCCGGGCAATTTTCGATAATTTCTGACCAATCGCTACATACACGTTAACAACACCGGTTTTTTGGCGCGCTTGATTAATCATCGTATCAAGCGCGATGGCAGTCTTGCCCGTCTGGCGATCGCCGATAATTAGCTCGCGCTGTCCGCGCCCAATCGGGAACATAGCATCAATCGACATAATACCGGTCATCAGCGGCTCATGCACACTCTTGCGCCCCATCACGCCAATCGCTTCGCGCTCTACTGGCAAGCGATGCTTCACCTTGATCTCCGAACCACCGTCAAGCGGTTGACCAAGCGGGTTAACCACTCGTCCAAGCAATTCTTCGCCAACCGGCACGCTAAGCACTTCGCCCTTCAGCTTAACTCTATCGCCGGCCGCTACGCCCTGGTCGCTGCCTAGTAGCACTGCGCCAATTTCGTCTTCCATCAAGTTTAGCACGAATGCTTCAACAACACCGTTAGCTGTTTGCACTTCCAGCACTTCTGAATAGCCTGCTTGGCGTAACCCATGCACCCAAACTACACCGTCGCCGACACGCGTCACGATACCAACTTTTTCCAATCCTTCTTTCGCCTCAAGTCCCGCGATCGCCCGCCGCAGGCTCTCAGACAATTCCGCCACTGCGTTATCAGCCATATTGCTCCTTTACTTCGCGCCCTTGAGGGCGATTAATTTACGTTGAATCGTGTCGTCAAACTCGCTATCGGGCAAGGTAATTTTCACGCCGCCAATGACATCTGGATTGATGCGCTCGCGAAAATGTGTCTCACGCCCGCCAACGAGTGTACGTATACGCGCGCGCAGCTCATTGCTTAGCCGGTGCGCCGAAAGCGTCTCAACGATGACGATGCCGCGTGCTTGCAACTCCTCTTCAATCGCTGCAACGACCAAATTCGCCGTACGCGTCGCTTTCATTTCGATCAAATATGCCGCGATTTCGCGCAACAATAAACCGCGGTCGCCACCCGCCGCCAATACGTCAGCCGCGTAGCTCGCCAGCCGCCGCCGCGAAATCACCTGCGCCATTTATTGCAGCTCCCCGAGGTTTTCCTCAATCAGCTGCGTATCTTTACTCGCATCAACGGTGTGGCGCGTTACGCCGGCAGTCGCTTCGACTACTAAGTCAATCATTTCGCTACGCAAACTTTTCTTTGCCGCCGCTAATTCTGCCGCCACGTCGCGCCGCCCATTTTCGATAATCCGCTTTGCTTGTGATGACGCTTTTGCCTCGGCATCGGCTATCATATCTGCCGCTTCTTGCTTTGCCGACGACACAATCGCCCGCGACTCGCGCTGCGCATTTTTGAGCATCGCTGCGGTGCGCGCTTCGCTTTCGTCAGCTGCTTTCTGTGCCTGCCGTGCTGCTTTGGCGCTCGCCTTAGCTTCGGCATCGCGCCTGTCTAACATCTCAACGAGCGGCGGATACACAAACTTGCGAAGCAAGACAAGCAACACTAAAAACGCAACCGTTTGCAAACCAAGCGCTTTCCAGTCGAGACCGAGCGACGTAAACATATCCGCTTTTTCCGCGTGCATCGCCGCAAATTGTGTCACACTTTCTATCACGATGACCCCTGCTACTTACATAACCTTTCCGACGATTGCCGCCACGAAACCAATAATTGCCAAGGCGTCAATAAATGAAATCCCAAGAATCATCATCGTGCGTAAATCGTTAATTTTTTCTGGATTACGCCCAGCCGCATTCATCGCAGCCGTACCGACCATACCGCACCCGATCGCGGCAAACGCTGCCGGAATTGCATAAGTGAGAGCAAATGATAATGCTTCCATAATTGATAATTCTCCTTATATTATTGTTATCGATTTATGATTCATTCTCCGCCGCTAGTTTCGGACTATCAACAGGGGAATGATCAACTGAAGCGTACGGCTCGCCATGGTCGCCATGCGGCACGAGACCTAGGGAAATAAATACGGTTGACAACATAAAGAAAATGTACGCTTGAATGCCACCAATAAACAGCTCAAAAAAGTAAAACGGTTGAAGCGCCATCGGCGAAATCACCTGCGTCAAATACGCAATCATGATTAACAGTACCTCACCTGCTAGCACGTTGCCAAACAAGCGGAAACTCAGACCCAGCATGCGCGAGAACTCCGCCACCAGCTCTAAGATACCGACAAATGACATAATCGGATCGCGCAGCGGATTTACAAAGTAGCGCCCCATATTGCCGCGGAAACCCATATACTTAAACGCATACACCTGCGCCGCGACAATGGTCACAATCGCCAATCCAAATGTCATGTTTAAGTCCGCTACGCCACCACGCAACAGGGGAGTACCGTGCTCGCCAACCGTGATCGGACCAACGACAGGTAATAGCCCCAGCCAATACTGCGCCACTACAAAAAAGAATATTGTGATCGTTAGCGGTGCAACTCGCCGCGCCCACGCCTCATCTTGGACTACCTGTTTAACCGTGTTGTACAATCCTTCAAATGTCCACTGCATCAAACGCGTCGCGAATGTATGTTTTCTGCGCCCCAGCACCGCCAAGCGCATCCGAAACATCAGCCACACGAGCACGATCAGCCCAAACGCGCCGAGCACCTGCGAATTCGTTACCGCAAATCCGCCGATCGTCGCGACTGTATCGGCTTTCACTGAGATATGCGGACCAGTAGCCGCAAACGTTGCCGTTGCAGTATCAGCTGCCGCACCCGCGCCATCGGAAATCATCGTACCTGCGCCGCTTACCGCTATGCCTAGCCTGAATCCAGCTGCTATCATCGCTGCGCCGCCTTTCGCTGCGTACCGCCCGCGATTTGCCGCTTTACGAGTACAAACGCGCCAGCAAACCCTAATACAATACCACCAAACATCAGCCACGGCTTCGTACCGAACTGCGCATCTAGCCATACACCAGCCAGCGTCAGACCAACGCTCGGCGTAAACATGCGCCACGTCGTATCTGCCATTGTCGCCATAATCGCCGACGCCGGCACGCTCGCAGAGGATGTGGCGCCCGCCGCACGGCTGTCGCTATCGCCAGAGAGTTTATTCATACGCAGTTAATTGTATCAGGCAACCAGATTGTCTGTAAAGCCCGAACCTCGTATACTACGAACATGCCGCGCCGTAATCACACTCCCAAACACCAGCGCTACCGCAATAATTCCGCCCGAGCGCCTGAGAAAAAACGCTTCGCCAACCGCAGCGACGCTCTGCGCGCTATTCGCGAGCTGCAAAAATACCATTTAGACTTGAAACTTACTTGCTACCAATCGCCCGTTGACGGCGGCTGGTACTTGACAAGCGGCATATCTAGCGTTTAATAGCCTATTGCGTACGCTATATATTGTGTGTATAATGATTATGATTAACGAAAAGGGGTCATAATGTCAAAAACTACACAATCACACGTCATCGTTTATAGCGCCGCCTGGTGTGCATTTTGCAAAACCGAAAAGCAATATCTAGAACACCTCGGCGTACCATTTACCGTACGCGATATTGAAACCGACGAGGGTGCAATGGACGAGCTGCTCGCCAAAGTCGACAGCAGTACTAGTAGCGTCCCCGTTACCGACATTGACGGTATTATTGTTCGCGGCTTTGATCGCGCTAAAATTGATGCAGCGCTGCGCGATAAAGGACTGCTTGCTTAGTTTTTTCACTTGACTAACCATATCATACATGATATATATAGAATGGCTTTCTGCGCAATCCCGCGCGGAGAGGTCGCTCTTTAGAGAGGAAAAACAATGAACCGAGCGTTTATTATCGTTCTGTTTATTGCGGTCACCACGCTTCTCGTGGTAGCATATATCGCCATTCCGGCGGTAGTTATCATGCTATTCACCGGAGCGCTTCATGCCTCCGGTCTCAGCATCGTGCCGGCACTTTCATTTCTACAATCATGTCTGATTGTAGGATTGATTATGACCGTAGCAGGGTTGCTGCGCTTCGCCACCAGCGACTGCGACTAGTGCCCCCGAAATAGCTCGCCGAGACTCGACATCAAGTCTGATTGAACGCTTTCTCATTAAGCGTTTTCGGGCTTTTTGTCCGAAAGTTCAGCTTGAGCCGTTTCGGGGGCTATTTTCTTATGCTACTCATGATAAAAAACTGTATGCGGCTCAATCGTCGCCAGTTATAGGATTAAGAAGACAGGGGAACTATCAGTCTACACTGCGCCAATCTGTACGACCACACCGCCAATCTTTTGGCGGAAATAATCGTCGTGGCTAACGTAAAGTATTGCACCCGCGTAGCGCTCAAGCGCCGTCTCTAGTTCTTCAATACTCGGCAAATCCAAATGATTCGTTGGTTCATCTAGAATTAGCAGCTGCGGATCATTTGCCAGCATACTAATGATCTGGAACCGCGCCTTCTGCCCGCCGCTCAACCGAACAAGCGGCGTCATACCGTCAGCATCAGTAAACAGATAATCGCCCATTAGCTGGCGGATTTTTGTCTCGCCAATTGCCAGCTTGCGGTCAATATACATTTGCTCAATCGCATCGTGTAATGGCATATTCAGATACGTCGACGCGATTTCCTGCTCGTATACACCCACGCGCGCATGCGGGTCAAGAGTAAGTGTACCGCCATAAAGTACAGGCGCTATGTTTGATAGAGATTCAATGCAAGTTTGCCCAAAGCTGCCAGTAGCACCGAGGTTATCACTCGCCGCTCGGACGCTGTCAGAAAACAATCCGGAACCCGCAGAGCCAGCCCAGATTTTTTCTGAAGCGTCACTTGCGGCGGTGTTTAGAGTTATCTCGCTACACACTGCTCCCGCCAACAGCGCCCGAATCAACGTCGTCTTACCCGCGCCGTTGCGCCCGCGCAGCTCTACCGCTTCGCCTTCGCGCAAATCAATATTCACGCCCTCAAACAGCAGTGTATCGCCATATCCAAGTGCCACATCGCGCGCCTCAACGAGTTTGCGCCGCGAGCGCATCGCACCATCCTTCATACGCAAATGGATGTTGCGCGCCTTGAATTTTTGGTAACGATTCGCCACCTTATAGTCCAACTGCGCCACATGCTTACGGTCAATCCAAAAGGTTGGCTTTTTGATTTTTTCTAACTCCGCTAACTCTGTCGCTGCTTGATTCTCGCGTCGCTTGAATTGTTTAATCGTATCGGGGTCGCGCGCCCGTTCTTTCATGCGCCGAAACTGCAGTACTTTATCTTTTAGATTCGCGATCCGCCGAGCCACCGTCTCATATTCATTCATCGCATTGCTCGTTGCAAACGCATTGCGTTTCAAATATGCATCGTAGTTGCCCTCGTAATTTACCGTCGCGCCATCCTTCAGCTCAACGATCCGGTCAACTTCTTTTAATACATCGCGGTCATGCGTAATAACCAGCATCGCTTGTTTTGATGTTTTCATCCAATCGATAAACTGCTTCTTTGCTAGGTAATCCATGTGGTTCGTCGGCTCGTCAATCAGTGCTAAATCCGCCTGCGCGTGCATAATTTTCACCACCTCGACCAGCCGCTTCTGCCCGCCGCTCAGCGAGGCGAGGGGGCGCTCCGCCACACCATCCATCTGAAAATTCCTCAACTCTTCGGTCACAAGCTCCTCAATTTGATAGAACCCTTTTTGTCCAAACCGATCAAGCGCCTGTGTATATTCTTCGATCTTTGCCATGTCGTTGCCCATCGTCTCAGGATAAGTATGCAGAATATGCCGCAATCGTGCGTACTCCGGCAGCCCGCTCAAGATGTACTCCAGCACTGTAGTATCGCCAACATCGTGATGCTCCTGCGCCGTTGCCACGACTACGCTGCCGCGGCGAAAAATTACGCTACCCGTAAAATCTTTATCCGTGCCTGTCAATATACCAAATAGCGTCGTTTTTCCTGCGCCATTGCGTCCGATGAGCCCGACTTTCTCGCCGTCGTCCACGCTAAACTTCACTCCGGTCATCAACACCGTAGGACCAAACGACTTCTCAGTAATATGGACGTCAGCAATCATACGGAATAGTATATCATAGCTCAGTATTGATTTTCGGTGTACTTTATTTTATAATATATAAAAGCCCCTGAGTTGCAAGACATCTCTTGACTTATACACATAAACTTGACATAATCGTGCATAGACTCCACGCGCAGCCGCGCATAATTCTCGGAGTCTCGTGTAGAGAGAGGGTGGGTCAAATGACTCAGCCAACTATCGCCGAACCAAGCAGCTTCTCGCCTTTCGGCGAGAAGATTAATGCGGTAAATGCCCGCTACCGGGCGCCGTTCCGGCGCCCAGCGGAGAGCGAGGTTGTCGCCGCACCGGTGATGAGATTTGCGCTCACAGACGCCGAATTGTTGGTCGGCGCAGTCCTGTTTGGTACCATCGGTCTTATGGGGCTCGTTGAGCTCGCATCCGGTCAAGCCCTTGCGTTTGGGCTTGCCGATCGGCAGATCACTAGAACCCGCCGCACCGTGAGTGGCGCCATCAGCGCCATGAGCCTCACTATCGCTAGTGTCGCCGGCTTTACACTGGCACAGCGCTACGCTACCATCATAGCTAACGAGAGCGACTAGCGTGTGCGCCCCTGCAGCGCCCCACAGTTGAGCCGCCCCGGACATACGTTGTCCGTTCGTGCTCCTGTCTGGGGCGGCTTTTCTTTTTGCACCCTAATATGCTCTTTATGCGAACATTGCTTGCACTATACTACCTGCAGCAACGCGGGCATCATCTTCAGCGCGCTGAATTACCGCCTGGTCAATCTCTGCTGCACGGACGGCAGCTTTCGCAATAAATTGCCGCAACGCAGGCGACCATGTTTCGGGCGGTGTATCAATCTCCGCGCCAAGTTGCTGCACCATTACATCAACATGACGGCGACGCGTACGCGTACGGTATTCAACCGGCGTCTCTTCTAGCATAAATAGCTCATCTTGCACGATTTCAAGTGATTTCAGCTTAGCACTTAATTTTTCGCGCAGCGTATCAGCGCCGAAACCTTTCGACCTAAGCGCTGCCAGCTCATTCGCAAAGCCTGCGGTTTGGTGCAATGCGTCGCGCGACAATTCATCAGAGTGTCCGGCAACTTGCTGCGAATATTTCTGCGTGCGATACGAGTATTCGGCATCGTACAGCGAACGTAACCGCGCCACAATATTAAACGGCAATTGTCCGCTCGTATAATAATCTTTTAGTTCATCGGGCAGAGAATGATAACGTAACGCTTTGCTCACACGGTCAGCAGAGTAGCCAGTTAGCAATACTAACTCTTTTTGCGTTGGCACGCGTCCGTCGTGCTTACGCTGAAAGTAATAATAATGCCGCGCAATATCGTTCGCCGCCTCGACTGGATCGACTTCACGATGCTCGTTTTCGCGCCCCTGCAAACTCACTGCGTCGGCAAACGGCAAGTTATGATACACATCAATGCGCACATCGCTCTCGCGAAGCGCATACCCATATTTATCGGCGACTATACGCATAGCACGGCAGCGGCGATGTCCAGCGATCAAAATCCGCCACGTACCGTCGGGGCGGCGCTCAAGTTCACTGCTATCCGGAATCGCCACCGTATGCCCACCACCGTTATAAAATACGCGATATTCATCTAGGTATGCCTGCAATTTACCTGCATCATCAAATTCATTAACTTGAATCGGATTAACCTGGCGCAAGTGCGGCGGTTCCGCGCCACCATCAAGCGAGACTGCTAGCTCTTGTAGCGCCACCGGATCGTACGTTGTGCGAATCTGCGGCAGCTCATTGACGCAAAACGGCAGCTGCGACATATCACATTCGTTAAATTCAGCACTACATTTAGACACTCGCGGGGCCTGGTTGCTCTCATAATTCATTGTTTCTAGTATAGCGCACATGTCATTATGACGCTATATATAATGTGTAAAATACATCGTTATCCACTATATGTAGCGTGTAGTATCATTATGCTGCAATGATATAATGATGTAATATGAGCAAGAAGCGCCCGCACAGCAAAAAACACGCTGGTTCGTCCGCGATCATTAACCGCCGGGCGCGGTTTGATTACACGCTGGGCGACGAAATTGTAGCAGGGCTAGCGCTCACTGGTCTGGAGGTGCGCGCCGCCCGTGACGGACACGTACAACTAAAAGGCGCGTTCGTTACAGTAAAAAATGGAGAATTATGGCTAAATAACGCTAGTTTCAGCCTACGCCATAACGAGCGCGGCAAGCCCGAAGCGCGCACGGTTGATACAAGCCCGCGCAAGTTGCTTGCAAGCCGCCGGCAAATCAACCAGCTCGCCGCAAGCCGTACGCAAGGCATGACAATCGTGCCGACAAAATTATTGACACGGGGACGATTTATCAAACTCGTCATTGCGCTCGGTAAAGGCAAAAAGCGCTACGATAAACGCGAAACTATCAAACGCCGCGACCAAGACCGCGAGGCAAAGCGGCTGATGCGCTAAGAATACGCCGATAAATCACACTTTAGCTAAACGCCATATTCGCATGACAGAAGTGCAGCAAACAGCAAAATACACTCAAACGTTTCAGACGCTATGGCATTCAAGCTATTGTTCAAGTTCCCGCCGCGCATCAATCAGGCGCTGATACAATTCAACAAGCTTCTTCGCCATCGCCTCAGAGTCAAACGCTTTCGCGACACGTAATGCGCCTGCCGATAAGTGCTTAAGCTTCTCGCGATCGCTGAGGATATCAGTAAAGACGCGCGCAAAATCTTCACCTTCAATTCCGTCGGTCAAAATTGAATTCTTCGGCGTAAGCGCTTCGGTCAAACGCTCATCACAATATACAATCGGCAAGCCTGCTGCCGCCGCTTCCAAAAACGTCATCGGCTGATTATCGAAATGATACGACGCAAGCGCGAACACGTCTGCCTGCTTAAGCAACGATGCTACCTGCGCGCTTGAGCACATCCCCGTAAATATCACGCGGTCTTCTAGCTCTAATTCCGCCACGCGCTTACGCAATTCGCGTTCGTATGGGCCGCCGCCGACAAGTACGAGTTTAATCGTCTTATCGGCAATGTGTGGCATCGCTTCAATGAGCGCCATCTGCCGCTTCTCTGGGCTAAGCCGCGCCACGCAAATGATAAATTTTTCACCGCGCTTTTTTGTAATTGGCGAATCTATAGCACGCGCATGGCGATATTTTTTCGTATCAATACTATTCGGGAAAATATAATATGGCGTCGTCAAGCCGCCTTCGTCGACCAGAATCTTCGCTAAATGTTTCGACGGCGATAAACACGCATCGCATTTATTCGCGAACGCTGCCGTCAGCCGCCAGCCTTGACGCGATAGCATATCTTTGATCTTACTACGATCAAGTTCGCGAATCTGCTCGCGCGACATTTTCGGCATAATCGGCTTCGTTCTCAGCACCACGGGAAACGCTACCGTTGCTGCGATCAGCCCTGCCGTCACCATAAACGGATAATCGTCAATGAGCTCGGTGTAGAGCGTATGGATCGTCGTGACATGCGGAATATTCTGGCGCTTTGCAACGCTGTGCGCTAACACACCTAAATAAAACTGCGTCTGGCTATGTACGACATCAAAGTCATATTCGTCAAGGCGTTTTGCAAGTCCCGGGTAAATATACGCCATTTCACGCTTTTCAAACACATAATTCTTTGACGATGGCATACGAATTACGTGGTCGTCATAGTCGTCATAATCTTCGACTTTCGGCGCGACAACAAACACCTCGTGCCCTAAATCCTCCAGCGCTTGCTTGTATGTTGCTGTCGACGTTGCCACGCCGTGCACCGACGGTAAATAATCGTCGATAAACAGTCCAATTCTCATAACTACCCCTTAGTATATCATATTGCGCGCACCCGGCTCGTCAGGCAGCAAATCGCGCCAAGCTTCAAAGTGCAGAATATGACCGGCACTTGGTACGATACGGATCTTCGCCTCAGGTAAAAGCTGGCGCATCGCATTGCGCGCCTTCTCGGAGACAACCCTATCTCTTGCTCCCATCACGACCGTAACACGCCGCTGAACTTCTAGGGAAGGGGACGCTGTAAATGGGTTATCGTTATAAAGTAGCGTTGATAATATAGTCGATGTCCGCAGTGTCGTTGTTGCTTTTTTGTATTTTTCAGACTCAAGAAACCACGACCACGTGTCGCGATCATACGTATTCATACCGACCGCACCGCGAATCAATTGTCCAAGGTAGATATTGTACACGGCCCAAAACGCTTTTTTTGGCATGTGTGTCGAAACAACCTGCAATGCATTCGAAACCTGCGACGTATGAGGCGTCGGACAAGCAAGCACAACACGCGTTTTCTGCGGCAACAAACCGTTAACCATATAACGATACACGACAGACGAACCATATGAATTACTACTCAGCAAATCCGGCGTCCGCCCAATCGCATCAATCACGCGCGCCAACCACGCCGCTAAATCGTCGTACGACCGCAATTCCGGCAGCTCCGAGCCGCCATGTCCCGGCAAATCAACGGCGTACACAGCATAACCGGCGCGCACATACTGCCTAGCAAGCGGCATCATGTCAATTTTACCACCCGTCACGCCGTGGACTACAACCGCAACTTTGCTGGCGCTCGTATTACACTCCAACCAGCAGATTCCGTTTCGCTGGCGCTCCTCGCAGCCGAGCGCTGCAGCGATCTGCCTTAAGCTTGGCGGTCGTGTTGATCGTTTCATGCCATCGTATTATAGAGCGCATGCAGCAAAAAAGCTACTGCATATTGTATAATGCAAGTATGCAAACGCTTCATATTGCGCTCGTGCTTGAAGACATGTTTCCTGATTCCAGCGGCGTTAGTCGTTCCGTACAAATGCAAATTGAAGAGCTGGTGCGTTTAGGGCACCGCGTCACGCTGCTCGCGCCTGCCGTACAGCTAGTGCCACCCGCAAACGCTGAAACGATTCGCCTGCCGTCATATCGCTTCCCAGGGCTGCCAAAGCACACGCGAATTACTGTCAGTACTCGTGCGCTCGCTAAACAGATTTCACGCGAGCACAAATTTGATGTTATTCATAGTCAAACCGACACTGGTGCCGTGCAGCTAGCGGCGCATATTGCACGCATACAACACATTCCGCACGTGCATACCTTTCATACCAACATGGCGGGCGCACATAGTACAGCGCCAATTATCGCGTTTCTCGGCAGCATTGGCTACCGGCTAGGCGCATACAAACTACGACGCATTCGTGGCAGTACGCAAGCCCTGGTTGCAATTGACCATACCGTATTGTGCGAAGAGTCGCCGCTCGGGTTGTTTGACTGGCGATCGCAAGCACTCATGGCGACGAGTGTTGACACCATCACTACACCATCACGCTACATGCTGCGCTACATTCAGGCTGCCGGCGCTAGTATGCATATTCCAAATGCTAGCATTCCTACCGGCTATAGCCGCTCGTTTGAGGCGATTATCGCAAATACAAGGCGCAAGCGGACATCACATGCATTACGATTCGTAAGCGTCAGCCGCATCGTCAAGGAAAAACGCCTCGCGGTCGTTATCGACGCATTTCGCCAAGCAGATATTCCAGACAGCGAACTCGTCATTATCGGGGACGGCGCAGAGCTTGCCGCTCTGCGCGCCCACGCCCGGGGAGATACGCGCATTACGTTCACCGGGCACGTTGGCAGCCAGCAAGAGATCGTACAGCATCTGCGCGATGCCGATATATTCATTCTCGCGTCATACCGCTTCGACAACCAGCCTATCGTCATCACCGAAGCGCTCGCCGCCGGGTTGCCCGTATTGTACTGCGACGACCGACTCGACGTCGGACTGCACCCAAACAACAGCCTGCTCGTTGAGCCGTCTTGCAAGGCGCTCGCCGCCGGTATGCGCCAATTAGCCGATAAATCAACCCGCCACTGCCTAAGCATTGGCACGAAGTCCGTCTTCCGCGAGCTATCGCCCGAAGCAACCGCGCGCGCGTATACCAAACTATATCAACAGCTGCTCTCAAGTAAGAAGAGAAACTTTTAGCGATCCTAGCTCGCCGTCAGAGCATATAGTGCTTAGAAACAAGCGTGCAGAAAGAGAACACGTTAGCCAAACAGAGTGCTCAACTACTTCATATCTTTATTCGAATCAGGACGCAGGCGGCAGGCAGTATGTCTCCACTAACCTAATAACCGGCAGCGCCATAGTTTCGCGCGGTAATTCTATGCTGCGATCAATAATAGCAGCAGGACAAGGATCGCGCGGCGGGAGCACCGTTGGTAGCTCGCCCACAGGGTAGGTGAGTGCGCCAGCAGGCGGCACGACCGGCTGTACTGAGCGCGTACGATCGGCGCGGTTGCGAGCGGTGATTTGCGCCGCCTGATCGTCAACACGAGCGCGGTCATCAGCATTTAACTCGGCGTACGGACGCGGCATCATACCAAGCGTACGTTGGGCGCTTACTACCGGATCGCACACGAAAAACAAATCAAGCACATGCTCGCATAATCCAGCACGGGCAAGCTCTTCGCCGACTTCGCCGAGCGCACGCCCGTCTAGCAATACAATCTCCACGCCCTCTTCGCGCGCATCGCGCAGCCATTTGCGCAACAACGCATCTTTGAACGCTTGGCTGCGCGGACGAGCACCAATTTTTACGCTGTTCGCGCTGATTTCCGGCGTGTAGAGCAATGCATCGCGGTCTGCTCGCGGCAGATGATACACGAATTTCACGCGGCGCACGCAAGCGTCTTCGTTACGCTTATCGGCAAGAAATGCATCAATTGCTGCCGGATCGTCCAAATCTACACCATATTCCTGCATCATCACTACGAGCACGCGAAAGACTTGCCCTGCATCAATCAGCATGACGGGCAATGATAGCTCATCGCGTACGTAGTCTTTTACCAAGCTTACAATCGTGCCTTTGCCGCTACGCGCATCGCCATCGAACGTTACCAGCTTGGGAAGTGGATTGGTCATTAGATTCTATGATAACATGGATTCGCGCGAAATCCGTACGCTTGATTAAAAATGCTCAGCAAACGATTATATAAATAACCTGCCCATACGCTATACTAGGTCCATGAAACTCTTCTCTTGGAACGTCAACGGTATCCGCGCCGTCATCAACAAAGGCGAGTTCGCGCGGTTCATTAGCACATACAACCCCGACATCGTCTGCTTGCAAGAGACGAAAGCATCGCCGAGCCAAGTAGAAGTTGATTTGCCTGAATACACTGAGCATTTCTACTCAGCGGCGAAAAAAGGCTATTCAGGCACAGCGGTTTTCTCGAAAACGCCAGCGCACTGCTACCGCGACGGCTTTCCGAACGATATCGTCCAGCGATTTCAGCTAACAGGCGACCGCTACGGCGATCCGAACGGCGAAGGGCGCATTATCGCCGCAGAATTTGACGATTTTTGGCTTGTGACATGCTATACGCCAAATTCCAAAGGCGATTTGAGCCGGCTGAGCCTGCGCCAACGCTGGGACGCCGCGTGTCTCGCATATCTGCAAGAATTGGAGACGGGGCAGTATGGCGCGGCTAAACCCATCTTATACTGCGGCGATATGAATGTAGCATACGCCGATATTGACCTTGCAAACCCGAAATCAAACGCCGGCAAACATGGTTTTACCAACGAAGAGCGCGCTGGTTTTCAAACGTATCTTGACGCTGGGTTTATTGATGTTTTCCGCGCCGCCCACCCGCACGAAGCGAACGCTTACACCTGGTGGACGCATTGGGCGAACGCCCGGGCGCGCAACGTCGGCTGGCGGATTGACTACTGGCTGGCATCTGCCGCAATTGCGCCGCGCGTACAAAACCCAGCAATTCACGCCAAACAAATGGGCAGCGACCACTGCCCGGTGAGTGTTGAATTTGCATAGACCGCTTCGAGCATGCACTATCTAACATAAATGCAGCATATAAATGCTATCCGGGCAGCGCGCGTCATGCAGGCGTCGCTGAACAAACGCAGGTACATAAATCCTTATACTATTGACTATCTGTCTAATGTCTGTTATTATTATAACAGCTTTTCGCTCGTATTTACGGGCGATTAGTCGCCCCTGCACGTTCAAAGAGCAACTCAAATATCCCCCGTCCACCCGCGCTTCAGATCTCTCAGAGACCTGGTCGACGCTATGAAAGGAGGTGGCACATGAGCCGCCATGTTCGTGAGCTTATTACAGCTTTCGTGCTGACATGGATGCTCGGTGCTGCTGTTTTTGCAGCAGTCCAGCATCTATGGCACATAAGCGCTGCACTTGTAGTTTGTGCGATCATGTTTTTTGTTTTTGAACGCGATCGCATAAACAAGTAGGGCGCCCGCTCTCTCGAAAAAGCTCGCCCCCGCCCCAGAGCGGCTGGCGCGGACACTCTCGGGGGCGGGCTTTTTCATATAGCTACAGTATCATTCCTATCGCCTGCACGCCGCTTTTCAATCGCCACCGTCAGCCGATATAGCCGCTGCGTACCATTTTCCAGATAGTAGTAATGGCGGATGTAAAACAATTCTAGCACAAATAGAATCAGCGTAAGCACACCCATGAGCACCGAGAGCAACAAACCAGCGGGGATTACCGCGAAAAACAGCCCAACCGCCGCAAACAGCAGGCACGCGAAGAACATCGTCACTAACAGATGGACCAGCCGCTCATGCTGAAACTCCGCGATTCGCCGCGCATGGAATGCCGCGAGCTGCACAAGCTCACCGGACGATAGCGTTTGTTCTAGTCTTTGTTTTATCATTGCTTCATGCTGCTTCATATCATTCGTCATAATTCCACTATACGCTGCCTAAACGAAAACAGGAAGTAATGGTATGATAGGTACACAAAGACATGCTTGAGCCAGGAAGAATTAATAACGAAAAGAGCACGAATGGAATACGATTATTGGCGCAAACAAAACCCAGCGAAGCCGCTGTTTCCCGACATTGAATGGGCAAAACCAGAGCAGCGAGCGCAGCGCGGGCGCCTCGGAATTGTTGGCGGCAATAAACTCGGCTTCGCGGGCGTTGCCGAAGCATACCAAACCGCGCTAAGCACCGGAGCAGGGGAAGTTCGCGTCGTACTGCCAGACGCGCTGAAACGCTCAATTCCGCCCGCCATGACCGATGTCATCTTTGCGCCAAGTAATCCAAGCGGCAGTTTGGCCCGCGGTGCTATCAACGAACTACGCGCGCTCAGCAGCTGGAGCACAGGACTGTTACTCGCAGGCGATGCGGGGCGCAATAGCGAAACTGCTATTGTCTACAGCGATCTCCTCAGCGCATACGACGGTCCGCTCGTCGTCACGCGCGACGCAGTCGACCTCGTGCGCAACGACGCTGAAGCAATCGCCACGCGCCCGCGCACAGTGCTCGTACTGAGTTTTGCGCAGCTGCAAAAATTATTCCGCGAATTGTATTATCCCAAGATTCTGACATTTAACATGCCCTTAATGCAACTGGTTGAAACGCTGCATAAATTTACCATCACATACCCGCTAACGATCGTGACACTGCACCGTGATACACTTATCATTGCGCACGGTGGCGAAGTTGTGACGACTGATTGGCGCGACCCGATGCGCATATGGCGGGGCGAAACCGCAGCGCGCGCCGCCGCGTATCTGCTATGGACACCGAGCCAGCCGCTTGAGGCTATTGCAACAAGTGTTGCTGCCGCCCATAATCCGTAATGCGGCACCCCGCAGAACAAGTTAAAAAACAACGCACCAAAATAAAGGGGAGGAAGTGGAATACACGTACCGCCTGCATCATTCCAACAAAAATACCCGGGGAGCGTCTCCCCGAGTATCTCGTTTGGTACAGATTTGTTTATTGCAGTTGGCGGCGGCTCATGACGTACGCGGTGGCGACGGCGGCTAAGCTGCCCAGTCCAACCAGTGGAGCGACCATGCTGCCCAAACCAGTGTGCGGCAATTCGTTCGGCGTAGTCGGCGGAGTTGTCGGCGCTTCACATTTTGACATGTCAGTCGTATATTCGTCGTTCAAATCGCTCTTCTTGACTGTCACGATTGATTTGTCTTTGATGCGGCAAACTTTCACATTTTCACAATCCGACAAATCTTTTGAGTGCTTCTCCTGGCTAAACTCGCTTTGTTTGATAGTGACGATGTTACCAGTTTTCAGCTCACAAACTTGCATCTTTTCACAGTCCGACAAGTTCTTTGAGTGCTTTTTGCTATCAAATTCACTTTCGCGGATCGTGACAATCGTACTGCTGCTAAGCTCACAGACCTGGATTTTTTTACAATCGTTGATGTTCTTCGAGTGTTTCTTACTATTAAATTCCTTCTCTTTGATCGTGACGATTTTGTAGCTCGCCAGGTCGCAGACTTGGATTTGCTTACAGTCGTTGATGTTTTTCGAATGGCGTTTGCTATTAAACTCGTTTTCCTTAATCGTAACAATCTTGTTCGTCGTCAGGTCGCAAACCTGTATGTTCTTGTATTCAAAGACTGCTACTGCCCACACTGGATTTCCACAATCCTTAATCACTGCGGCAATGAATTTGCCATAGCTGTCAAACCATGCAAACACCTCAAAGTGATCGTAGACGAAGCTATTTTGCACATTAAACTTGTAATACGTATGGCCATCAACTGTATCTGTGCCATACGATGACTCTGGATGACGCGTATTACTCTGAATTGTGCGCGCGCCTGTTGCAACTGTCTTGCCGTCAACGACGACACGACCGTCTTTATAAACCGTACCGGTTTTCATGCCAGTGCCATTAATCATGCTGTCATTAATATAGTATCGGTTGTAAAGCGTCTTCATGTGGCTGCTGCCATAGTACGTGTCTTTCAACGACTGATGCGTTGGCGTACCGCACTTTACAACGTTGATGTATCCGTCGCAGACAGCATGTGCCGGCAACGCATACCAGATACCGGCAGCAACCGCGACGCTCGCGACCGCTCCGATAAGAACTTTCTTTAGATTTATCATTACTTCCTCCTTTTACGCCTCTGTACCTCACATTGGCTTATGAGTCCATAATAGCACAATCTTTATTTATTGTCAATAATAATATATAAAAATAAGCGGAATTCGACGGCTTTTTGGCATTTTTACGTAATTTTGGCAAGTTTTTCGGCAAAACTCGCCAAAAAAGCCAGCGCATGCTATACTTATGTAGACAATTTCTACGCCGCGGTGGTGGAATTGGTAGACACGTTAGACTCAAAATCTGATGTCCCTATGGACGTGCCGGTTCAAGTCCGGCCCGCGGTACCACAAAATGAATAAGTTTCGCTCAAAGCGAGGCTTTTATTTTTGTCCAAAAACAAGCAAAACAAAGCCTACCACGGCACATTAACAACGCGCCAGCAACAACCAAGCATTTTTGTGTTCACGCCCCAAATACGCTATACTATGACACATATATGAACGATGATCGGTCCTCGTTATCGGTGCCGTCGCGGCAGTCTGCGGACGCCGATATTAGTGTTTCTGACAATCCTGCACAGAAGCAGGCGGCGGCAAACATTGTTCGCGGACAGATTGACACAATCTACCAAAACGATCCGCACGCAACTGGCGCCGCACCAAGTACACCAATACCATCAGCGACATCAAAGCCGGCAAACCAACCCACAGCCGCACACTACGGTTATGCCCAGCCAACCGGTACCGTCGCACAAACACAGGCGACACCGCAGCAGCGCATCGCGCCGGGGCCAGGCGCAGTCAATACGCGCGAAGATAATCCATACAGCCGCACGCTCAGCCACGATTCGCCGCTCAAAACCCAAGACAGTTCGTGGCAAAAGTATCACACCGCTTGGCAATCGTACTATCAACAATACTACGAGCGGTATTACACTTCACAGGTAGCAGCTGCCAAAAAATCACTCAACGACCAAGCAGAGGTCCACCGTACCGCCGCCGAAAAACTCCGCGCGGTCGAAAACACGGAGGCGCTCACGCCGAATGAAGCGATCGACGACTTGCGCGGTTCGCTGCGGCAAAAAATCAAAAAACGCGCAGCAAAAGTACGCAAGAGCCGCCATTTCGTGCCAGTCATGGCGGCACTCGGCGTGCTGCTCGTATTTTTGTTCTTGCAATACAACCGCGTCTTATTTGCATACGTCGAGGCGTACGTTGCGCCAGGCGCGATGGATCCAGAATCGATCATCGTATCGTCGAACGCGGAGACGCCTGTATCTGCCGACCCGAAGCTTATTATTCCAAAAATCGCTGTAGACGAACCGATCGTCTGGGACGCTGATGCATCCAGCCAAGACTCGCTCAATGCTGCTATGACGCGCGGCGTAGTGTGGTTTAATATACAAGGCGCAAACGCGCGCCCAGGCGAGCGCGGCAATTTCGTCGTGTCGGGGCACTCCGCAAACGATTGGCTTGATAGCGGCAATCATAAATTCGTCTTCGCGCGGCTTGAACGAATGGCAGCCGGCGATGTCGTTTATGTCAATTATAATAGCAAACGCTACACGTACAAAATCACACGCACGCAAGTCGTCAAACCGACCGACGTGAGCGCGCTCCAAATTGGCAGCGACAAGCCGTATATCACGCTCATTACGTGCGTACCGCTCGGCACGGCGCTCAACCGGCTACTGGTGTTTGGCGAGCAAATTAGTCCGAGTCCAGACGAGACAGCAACGTCTACGACGACAACCAAACCGGCAGCTAAAACCAACTCTGCCAAGAAGATGCCTGCAAACTCGCCGACATTTATTGAACGGTTGTTTGGTGTTGGTGCGCGCTAGCAGCGTTACCCATTTAGAGAAGGAGGCGGGGGCAAATTGTTCTCCGTGTCTCTGCTATTCCGTCGTCAGCGACAATCGCATCAAACGTACTGTGCCGGCAGCTTCATCGCGCGTGAAATAGTAGAAAAATTTATCATTGCCGGCAAGCAATGTCGCGGCATGGCTTGCACCGCGGGCAAGTGTTTGCATATTCGTGCCGTCGTAATCCATAAACTCAATTGTGCCGTCTGCCGTACTCAGCAGATGAAAATCGTCAAGCCAGCCGATTTTAGCATTGAGCGCCGCAGACGGAGCTACGGTAGCAATCGACGACAATTCCAAATCATACGTCACAATGTCGCGCCCGTTTTGGATGTAAACGAAACGCTGCTCGCGCGGCGAAAAACCAGCGAATGCAACGTCTTTTGCAAGCGATAATTTCGCAATTGTCTTGCTTTTGATGACGTCTGTGGAATCGCTGCCTGGCAGCTCGGCGCGATATACGGTCGCGCTGTCGCCCGCCACAACCAGCTGATAGAGCTCGTTATAGTAGCTCGCAATCGTGTAGCTAAGACTGCGGCCGGACATATTCGTGAACGTTTGCACCGTTTTAGCAGTGAGTTTATCTTTTGACACATAGCCAACGGTACGCACGCCGCTGACGTCAGGGTGCGTAGCATAACCAATCCAGCCGTTGTACGCTACAACGAGCGAGCTTGCATTCGTAACGAGCGGACCAGACAACGTAGATGTTGATAAGTTCAAGCGGCGAATATCGTGATTTGTCGTGAGAACATAAGCGATGTTGCTGTCGGTCGGATCGTACTGAAGTTCGGCGATCGAAATACCAAATTCGGTAGAAATATTGCGTGCAGGATCGCCGCTATCTTTTGACACAAGCAAATATTCAGTTTTACTATCATCGTATGTATGTAATACAAGCACGCGTTTATTCGCATAGTCCCAACCAGCAAGCGAGAAACGGCTTGAACCGGCAGCGCTTGGCGTAGTGATTTTATCAGCCGGCACTGTTACCGAGCTGTGCTCAACGTTGGCATCATGTACGCGCGAGAAAGTGACGGTCGGTTGCGTGTCGTTTTCAATCACTGCGAAACGCGAGCGGTCGAAACTCGCCATGACACTCGCAATGCTGCCATATGTCGCCGCAGTCTCAATCTTCGGGTCGGTTGGCACGAGCCGTACGTAATTGAGCCACAGCACCGCGCCCGGCTTAACCGTAGCTTGCTTTTGCCAGGGCTTATAACCGTCGCGCGACACCATAACAGCGTGGTTGCCAGCCGTTGCGGTGATCCGCGTCGCCGTACGATTCGACAGTTTAACTGCATCCAGCTGGATTTCGGCGCCGCTCGGGCGCGAATTAAACTGAATCATACCGCCTTGTTCAAATCGTCCGTCAAACTGATTGTAGCGATAGCCAAGCGCGATAAACAACGCCACCACGACAAGCCCGAGCGTCGTCAAGATCATCACTGCGTAAGTAAATGTTAGTCTCAGACGCAATTTGCGTTTAGAATCATGCTCGTACATAGCTTTCACTTATTATACCATTATTATTTCGCCATTTGTGTATAGCGCACCGCGTGGTATGATAAGTATAAGCATGTAGCGATAGAGGATAGGGTATGAACAAAAAAGTAAGCATCAACGGAACAATCTACGACGCCGAAACCGGCAAAATCTTGCGCGCCGAACGCAGTGCGGGCGTACAGGATGCGACGTCGCGGCGTGCGGTTGACATTCATGCCCGCCCACAGCGCTCGCAAACGCTACAGCGCCGCTACGTCAATAAAACCAAATCAATCAACGGCATAAAAGCGTGCGTCAAGCCTGCTGCGCACGCTACACCGTCAACAGCACCCAGAGTCGCACCGCGCATAACAACACAACCGCAAATACAGCCGCACCCGACAATCCAGAAGCATCGCGCCGTGAAACGCACGCCGCAAGCGATCACGCACCCGCGCGTCGCACACTTTGCAAAAGCGACGCCAGCACGCGCGCAGACCAGGGCGTCAGCACAGCAAGCCGCGCCCGACATTGCACCGATGCGGCATGCGATGGTACAAGCAGTTGAGCAAAAGCGCCAAGTGAACGCCGCCGAACAAGCGCGTGTCGTACTGCCGTCCCACGTCATCAAGCAGCAAGCGATTGAGTCTGCCACCAAGCAGATGAAACCGCGCTCCGAGCGCAAAGAAATTAAGCAACCGAAAAAATATTCAAAATTCCGCCAATTCGTCAGCACGGCAAGCGTCGCACTCGCCGTTATGCTGCTTGGCGCGTATTTTACGTACTTAAATATGCCGGCGCTCAGCACGCGCGTCGCCGCCGCGCAAGCAGGGATCAACGCAACATACCCGGGCTATCAACCGGCAGGCTATACGTTAAATGGACCCGTTGCGTACGATAAAGGCAGCGTCACAATGAAGTTTGCATCAAACGGCAGCAGCGAGACGTTCACGCTCGCGCAGACTAAATCGAACTGGGACTCAAGCGCCGTGCTCGAAAATTACGTCAAACCGGCCGCTGGCCGCAAATACAGCACCGCCACCATCAACGGCTTAACGATTTATACCTACAATAGCAACGCTGCATGGGTAAACGGCGGCATATTATACACCGTACAAGGCAGTGCACAGCTCGCGCCCGATCAAATAGAGCGGCTGGCGGCGAGTCTATAGCCCTTGCTTTTATGTTATAATCTAGCCATATGACAACCATTCGCACGCGATTTGCACCGAGCCCGACGGGTTATATTCATGTCGGCAACGTCCGCGCGGCACTGTTTCCGTGGCTTTTAGCGCGGCAGCAGGGCGGCACGTTTATTTTGCGCATTGAAGACACCGACCGCGCGCGTTTCGTGCCGGGTGCAGAGGATTTAATTTTAGATACACTTGAATGGCTGGGGCTTGACTGGGACGAAGGACCACGGCGCGGCGGCGAGTACGGCCCCTATCACCAATCCGAGCGGCTTAAAATCTACCGTACGTGGGCGCAAACGTTAATCGACAAGGGGCTAGCATATGCCGATCCATACACCCCGGAGCAAGTGCAAGTTTTTCGCGACGAAGCGCGCGCCGCCAAAAAAGCATTTTTATACCGCGATTATCGCCCCGAAAATCCGCCAGCATGGGACGGTACGCAGCCGCTGCGATTCAAAGTCGCTAATCCGAAGCGCTACACTTGGCACGATCCGGTAATGGGCGAGTTATCTGCTGGGCCAGAAGCGCTTGATGATTTCATTCTTATCAAAGCCGACGGCTACCCGACGTACAATTTTGCACACATCGTAGATGATGCTGAAATGCGCATCACGCACGTCATTCGCGGTTTGGAGTATATATCGTCGATTCCACGCTACCTAAGCTTATATGAAGCGTTTGAGTTGACACCGCCGGTTTTAGCGTGTCTACCGCACATCATGGCGCCCGACGGCAAGAAAAAGCTTGGTAAACGCGACGGCGCAAAAAGCGTCACCGATTACCGCACTGATGGGATTTTGCCCGAAGCGATGCTGAATTTTCTCGCAAGCATGGGCTGGAACGACGGCACCGAGCAAGAAATCTTCAGCCGCGACGAGCTGATTGATAAATTCAGCCTCAGCCGCGTGCAAAAATCCGGCGCGCGCTTCGACGAAAAGCGACTGCTTTGGATGAACGGGCAATGGATTCGACGCCTGAGCTTGAACGATTTGTATGCGAGAGTGAGCAATCCTGCCGGCAACAGATCTTTGCAGCAATCTGCGGCTGCTTCTACTTACTGGCCGCCCGCCGCAGCGCAGGCGAGTGAAGACTACAAAAAACGCGTTCTCGCCCTGGCGCAAGACCGCTTAAAAACACTCGCCGACTTGCCGCAGCTCACCAATTACTTTTTTGAAGAGCCTGCGCGCGACGACTCGCTCATCGAGACGAACAAACAGCTCAAAAAACTTTCGCCTGGTGAGCGCCAAGCCCTCGTGCGTACTGCGCACGATTCACTTGCCGCGCTCACCGATTGGACGCCGGAATCAATTCAGCAGTGCCTTAACGATTTACTCGAAAAAACCAGTCAAAAACCCGGCATCTTATTCAGCCTTGTCCGTATCGCCACCACGTGGACGCCATTCAGCCCGCAGCTCAACGACACGCTCGCGCTACTCGGCAAAGAGACGACGCTCAGGCGGCTAGCATCATTCTAGCGTGAACGATGTGTGTAGATCTATCTCTGTTGACGGATGCTCAAGCGGGTAGCGGTAAGGGAGCTCTCTTTCGCTCACGACGCGATAAAACCGCCGCCAACGCGAATCTTCAAATTCCAATTGATTGCCCGAAATAAAATGAACATTCGGATGATGGCCGTCATCAATCCCGCGCGGCAGCAGCCCGGCGCGCACGCTCGTACTCTCCAGCCGGCTCGCGAGAAAACCGTATTTTGCTAGGCAACGAACAATGATGGGCTTACGCATCGTTGAAGTCTCACCAATCGCCAGTCCCAATTCTCCCTGCGCCACTTTGGTAAAATAGTCAATCATCGACATGCCGGCCATGGAATCTCGCGGAGCACCGCGAAATAGCATACCAGCAAAATGCGCAATTCTGCCAGCCTCTGAGTTAAACGTGACGCGCGGCGAACTCAGGCGCTCAGGATGATCGCCAAATACCATTCGATAGCGCGTTCCGCCTTCAACACTGTACAACCCGGCGCTCAGCTGCGTTCCATTAGCCAATTGACAGAGGAGGCAGCGTATGCTCAAAATGATTTTTCGTAGACATTATCCTTTTATTATATAATATTTATATAAAATTAGCAATAGTATTATTGTTTTTCAACCTATAACGATACTAAGCCGCAAGTATCGCATCAAAACGTCACGGTACGGTACGCAATCTGTTATAATAACCATAAGCATGGACACAAAAAGATCAACCGAGCTCAGCCGCAAGCTGCTCGCCAAACAGCAGCCAGGCAAAATCAAACGGTTTCGCGCGTTTATTGAGCGCCACCGCTTAGCGACGATATTGATTTGCGGCGTGCTGCTAATTTTTATCGGCTGCGCGGCAGCGTTTTATTTAACCTATCAGCCGCCTGTTGCGCAAACCGACCACACGCCAATTGTACGCAAGAAGAAAACCGGACCGACAAAATTCTACTCGCAGCTCAATGGAATAGAAGTTGCCGACGAAACCGCTGTCACTAAACCGGTCACTGCAGTGATGATTGAGAACTCGCCGGATTCGCGCCCGCAGTCCGGGCTAAAACAGGCGGAAGTCGTCTATGAGGCGATCGCCGAAGGAGGCATCACGCGATTTTTGTGTTTATACCAACAGCATAAACCAGGTCTAGTCGGACCAGTGCGCAGCCTGCGCATGTATTACGTTGATTGGCTCGCGCCGTATCAAGCAAGCGTTGCCCATGTCGGCGGCAGCGCAGCAGCACTCGCCGAAATCCGCAACGGCAGCTACCGCGACATTGACCAGTTTTTCAACGGCGGCAGCTATTGGCGTGCTCGCGACCGCTATGCGCCGCATAATGTCTACACAAACTTTGAAAAACTCGACGCGCTCAACGCCGCGAAAGGCTACAAGAGCTCGCAGTTCTCCGGGCAAGCGCGCGCCGACGGCGCAGCTAGCGAACAGCCAAATGCTGTAAGCATTGATATCAATTTTAGCGGTCCACTCTACAACACGCACTACGACTACGATAAAGCAAGCAATTCCTATCTGCGCAGCATTGGCGGCGCGGTTAGCAACGACCGTGAAGAAGGCCGCATCGCGCCGAGCGTCGTCATCGCTATGCGCGTCAATGAGACTACTGTACATGAAGACGGTTGGCGGCAAAGTATTGTCACGATCGGAAGCGGCACGGCATACGTTTTCCAAAATGGCACAGTCGCCGAAGCAACATGGCGCAAAGGCAGCCGCGCCGAGCCGTTACGCTTTTTCGACGCTAGCGGCAAAGAGATCGCGCTTAACCGCGGGCAAACCTGGTTAGGCGCAGTAGCAAATAGCGGAGGAGGCGTCGCGTGGCATTAGGAAAAAACACGCGCCATGCGCCGAAGCGCGTCGCCGAAATGCGCGACTATTGGAGAATTTACCGCCGGAACGCGATCTTGCTTTCGCTCCTCACGCAGCTGCTCGTCGTATTGGTAGTCGGCGGGGCGTTAATCGTGGCAGGCGCGCACATCGACGCGCTGCCGTTTATCATCACGATGGGCGCAACAATTATAACGTCTGTAGCGCTGAATATTTATTTAATACTATTTTTGCTGGCTCCCTTGCGCGATTTAGCAACTGCGATCGCGCGCGCCGCCGGACAAACTGTCGACCAGCCGCTCGGCAATCCAAATTTGCCGCGCTACGCTAAGGACGGCTTTCACGACATGCTGCTGTATATTTACAAGAATAATTCCGCCGATAATGCTGATACAGACGATTCGCATGCCTCACAACGCTATAAAACGCTGCTCACTGCGCTCAATCAGACAAACACCGGCATCGTCGTCATGAATACCGCCGGCGAGATTTCGTTCGCCAACCGCGCAGCGCCCGTCAAGCAAACGAAAGAGGGTGCGCTCAAATTAGAGTTATTATTCGATGAGCCAGACGATTTTACAAATTGGCTCGCCGCTTGCGAGACCAACACGGTACACGCCCAGCAAACTTGGCTACGCGTACCAAATAAAATCATCGGCGATGAAGACCGGCGGATATTCAACGTAACTGCCAGCTTTGAACAGGGGAGCGCTGCTGAAGTCGTGCTAATCGCGTACGACGAATCAGATATCTACCAGCCGGAAGACGACGGGTTAGATTTCATCTCGTTTGCGGCGCACGAATTGCGCGGTCCAATTACAGTCATTCGCGGCTACTTAGATGTACTATCGCTTGAGCTTGAAGACGTACTTACCGCCGAGCAAAAAGAGTTATTTCAGCGCCTCATCGTCAGCGGCAACCGCCTGTCCGGCTATATCAACAATATTTTGAACACAAGCAAATACGACCGGCGGCACTTGAAAATCCATCTCAGCGAAGAGTCGCTCGCGCACATTTACCAAACAATCCGCGACGACATGAACTTGCGCGCTTCGTCGCAACACCGCCAGCTCGTTGTTGATATTCCCGATAATTTGCCGGCTGTCGCCGCCGACCCGTCAAGCATTAGCGAAGTTTTATCAAACCTGATTGACAACGGTATCAAATATTCAAATAACGGCGGCATTGTGCGCGTTAACGCCGCCGTTGAAGGCGCGTTCGTGAAGGTTTCGGTTGTTGACAATGGTATCGGTATGCCGGCAAACGTCGTCGGCAATCTATTTCACAAATTCTACCGCTCGCACCGCTCGCGCGAAACCGTTGCCGGCACAGGAATTGGGCTGTACATTTGTAAAGCAATCGTTGAAAGCCACGGCGGCACGATCAGCGTATCAAGTACCGAAGGTGTCGGCTCAACGTTTTCGTTCACGCTGCCGATCTACGCCAGCGTCGCCGAAACCTTGCAAGCAAACGGACATATTAACACGGCGCTCGTCGCGCGGCATGGCGAATCAATTACCAATCACGCAACCTATTCAGGGTAAAGGAGTCTACACTATGGCAATAAAGACAATTTTAATGATTGAAGACGACCGGTTCATCGGCGAAATGTATGTGCGCAGTTTGCGCCAGGCAGGTTACGATGTCGAATGGGCGATCGACGGGCGCGACGGACTGGTGATGGCAACTAACAAAGCGTACGACTTGGTGCTGCTTGACATCATGCTGCCAGAACTGCGCGGACAAGAAATCTTGCGCGAGATCAAAAAGAATCCGGTCGCAAAGCATTCGCATGTTGCCGTCATGACGAATTTTGATCAAGACGAAGAAACGCGCCAAGAAATTGAACGCAATGTCGACGCATATTTCGTGAAAGCGGAGATTACGCCGCGGCGCCTGCTTGAAATCGTGCAGCAGATTGGCAATTCAGCGGTAGACGCGAACGAGTAATTTTGATATAGTATACGATGCTAGGTCGTATCGTCTAACGGTTAGGACATCAGGTTCTCATCCTGACAATCCGGGTTCGATTCCCGGTACGATCACCATGAAAATTACGACAAGCCTCATCAATACACGCCGCGTACTGCGGCGATGTTTTATTATTGCCGGCAGCTTCGTCTTGCGATATACTAGAAGCATGAGCAAGAATAAAGTAGGGGTTACGCTAGGCGCAAAAAGTCGTATCGTCATAGCAATTATTATCATCGGCAGTTTTGGAGGTATGCTCGCTATAGGGTGGTTATATGCTGGCGTTAAACAACCAAACGAACGAGTAGTCGTATCAAAAGATATCTGTAATGATAGTCTTGTTACAAAGTACAACGAATCGCTGTCTGATACTACTAAATTAAAAGGTCTCGTTTCAACTATTACGTCAAAAAACGGCAGCGATAGTGATGCTTCGTGTCTGTATATGCGTTACTATTATCTCGCACTTAGCAATACCGGATCGCAAACCGATGAGCTTAATAGTACATACCATAAAATAGCCGCGCTTGCCGATAAAGGTATTTATCCAAGTCCAAAGCTGCAAACGATGACAAGCTTGCAGCAAATGGAGGCTTTGCGTGGAGGCGTCACTCAAAACAACCAAGGTAAGCCACAGTGATACGTACATATTTTAACCAGATATTAGGTAAAAATGTTGCACGGACAATTTTATTGGTGGTAGGCGTAGTGTTCGTGCTGGCGGCATGCGCGCATCAACCAGCAAGTGCATGGCGAGGTAGCAACGGAAAGGGCTCGGGTCGAAATCACGCAGAAGAAACTAGTTGGGGTGGTAATCCATGTGGAGACAGCAGACTCATTCCGTACCCATGCGCTGTGTTCTGGCTCTCAAATCCAGGATCTAGCTATTTAAGTGAGGCGGGATCGACGCCAGATAATCCTATTTGGGTAGAATGGAATGCTACTAAGCTGCGTGCAAATATCCGCGGATCGTGGAACACGCAGCTTTCAAGCGACACCCACATCTACTCATTATTTTCCATCGGTGGGAGCGGACGCAATGTACGCGTACTCAATTTGAATGGACATAAAGACTCTAACGGTAGTATATTCTTTGATCGAGGCCATCGTGGCGGACACGGTGCATGGTGGTGGATCAACTCAAACGACCAGCTTGAGCTAGAAATTGATATTAACGGCGTCGCTAAACCTGGCGGTCCCGCAGAAAGAGTGAAATTCAGAGGGACGAGCTGCTTGGCACGAAAATTCGGAAATATCGTAAAAACCTATAGCGGAGAATCTGTTAATTGCGACACTGAGGGCACAAATTTCTGGCTGCGCCGGCGCGCCAAACCGCAAGGATGGGATGTTAACGGACAGACGTATGCTGTAGCCAAATCTGGTTCTGGCTACACATCTTACAAAAACTATAAGAATTCTCAGCCGGATGGATGGGGTGCAATCAACCATGCATCCGATCAGCCGACAATAGGCTCAGGTGAGCTCGCACGCTTTTCGAGCAACTTACGCAACGTTGAATTACCTGGATACGGAAGACAAGAACTTGAGCTAAAAATAAATATCAAAAACACATTTTTCCGCAATTATCATGAGGTTGTAAATTGTGAGCGCCAAAACTGGAACAGCTGTGGCAGCGACACAAAAATAGTTGTGTGGCGAGGTGCAGATCCTCCTGCCAAGACACAGTGCTCGGGGCAAAAATACCGCAGTTGGGATACCATTTTTATTAAACCAGATGCGCTCAGTCTATACAGCTATGACGATGATTGTCTCGGCATGCGCATACCAAGTGATGGCAGCAAAATAGGCTGGTATGTATGTCAAAAAGTTGCATGGTATTGGAACACTTCTGTAGACCATGTGTGGGACAATTCTGTTCCAGCCTGCTTCGTTGTCAAATCAACTTTTGACCTCATTCCAAAAATCGGCGACGGCAGCACGTCAATTGGCGCTACCAATCAAGACACGCAAGTCGATGCGCCGAGCATCATCCAAAACGAAGGCGGTGTTTTGCGTAATATCGGGGTAGATTGGGGCACATACGACTTCAAAATCCCGAACTCGGTTATCCAATCAGCCGGCGGAGAGAGTGCTGTAACAGCTATTTTTAATCAAATATTTAACAAGACGAGCTCCGGATCACTGCGCTACGCCGAAGTTGATTTTGGTTCAATTGTTCACGCCTGCGAATGGATGAAAGGTAATCCAGACTTGCACGCATATGTGCCGGATTGTAATACGCTCGCAAGCGCTATTGTCTCCGCATTAAGCAGCGGCGGCAATCAAGTGAACAATGAAAAGCTGAAAACGACAGGCGCGCAAGTCGGCGATCTCGTGTGCCGAACCATGACTATCCGCCATTACAATTGGGGCACACGTGCAGGCGGCGATACGCACCGCCGAGTCGCATATCCAAAGTGTTACCGTATTGCGAAAAAACCATCCGTACAAGTTTGGGGTAATGGTATTCGCGTCGGATCAAACTCCGGCGTTGTTACCGGGCTACCCGCCACACAATACACGCGATCGTCAATCATCACCGCAATGAGCTCTCTCGCCGACAGCGGACAGCTCTTCGGCAGCTGGGGCGAATACGGCATGACGACGCCGCAGAACGGCGTGATTCGGTCGGCATCAGCTGGCGGATTGTCGGGCGTCGGCGCGGGCGCAGCAAACGCGAGCACTTCAACCGAAACAACCCGCAATAATTTATCGTTTGCAAACGCCGGCATACCAGGCGGCGGCTACGGAAAATGGGGAACGATTCCGGCGCAGCCAAACATTGGCGGACAATTTACCTCAAATGTACGCAATCACGCCGGTAATGTTTCACTTGGTGGTATGGCATCCGGCGTTTATAACGCCACAGCGCGCGTCGTAAAAATTAGCGGCGAGGTAGGAGCAGGCAAATCAATTATCATCAAAAGCGCAGGAACCGTTATTATTGACGGCAATATCACCTACGCGCCGTCAAGTTACCATAAATCAAGCGATATCACGCAGCTCGTCATAGTCGCAAGCAACATCATCATACGGAATAATGTCACGCAGGTGGACGCGTGGCTTGCGGCGACACCAAACAAAAACAACACGCAAGATGGCATCGTCTCGACATGCGAAGTCGACGAAACGCCAAACCTCACGGCGATTCGCGCGCGCGGCGTTAATTATGCAAACGGGCTCAATGCCAATACATGCAACCAGCAGCTGCGCATTAATGGTCCCGTGCTTGCGCGCGAGCTTCAATTGCGACGGACATTCGGCAGCGACAGACGCGGAGCGGGAGATGTTGATGGTTACAACGACCCTGCCGAAATTATCAACATGCGCGCCGACGCATACCTTTGGGCGGCAAACTATATCTCCAACACGACAGGTAACATCACAACAGACTACACAATTGAATTGCCGCCGCGATATTAAATTAAGAGGCAAATAGCGGCTCCACTTACCGTAAGCCGTAACAGCTAGAGACCAGCAACACCGCTCAGCCGATGAGGACCGCTCTCAAACGCACGTTTTGCTAGTGGGATTGTATTACCGCCACAATTTCACGCAACGTGCGCTCGCGAATCGCGTGTCCAGTTGAGAGTGGACGCACGGTAATATATGAATTTGTATGTGCAAGGGCAGTAAAGTTGCGCGCTACTAACAGCGGGTCAAGCCGTCCGTAGATGATTGTTGTCGGAATCGTTATGTGCCGCAATAGTCGCCCCGTCCGCTGGCTTATAATACCTGCACGCAGCGTATTCTCAAATCCTGTAAACGTACTCTTCGATAACTGCGTGCGCGAAAAACCGAGTGCGCCTAATCTGTCGCCCAGCTCATAGCCTGCTACTACCAAGTCGGGCGTTTTCAATACTTGGCGGTAAACGCTACGCAATAATTTATCTTGACGCAGCCAATCACGCCGATTACCCGTTTCATCACGGTAAATCGGCGGCGATACAAGCACTGCTCGGCGCACAATCCCGCGGTACATATGCGAAAACTCTGTTGCTACCAATGCGCCAAACGAATGCCCAATCAGTACGACCGGGCCAGACAATCCCGTTGCTACACAAGTTGCAAGCACATGCCGCGCCTGTTCCGATGCGCGATAAATTGATTCGTCATGCGGCTGCGGTGATTCACCATGCCCGAGCAAATCTACCACAATATAGTTACTCTGTTTCGGCAATTGCGCAAGTAACGGCTGCCACAGCGCGCCCGTATCCGCTAGCCCATGGATCAGTACGTACGTTGTCGTAAACGGACGCCGCAATCGCTTGTATCGCACCGATAGGCGATAGGGAATACGCAGCCACCGGTGAACAATCCTATCCCGCCAGCTGTTACACGCCACTAGTTGCCTTCGTCAAGTTCTTTCAGCCGTTCAACGCGATCCTCAGTCGACGGATGCGTCGAAAAGAGTGCCGCCAGTCCTTGCATTGAGAACATATTCGCAAACATGAGGTGCGCCGATGCTTCCTGCGCAGGCGACGCACCAATAGGCGGCTGCGAATATTTCCAATCTTCAAGCTTGCGGAGCGCTCGTGCAAGCGGTTCGCCCGTGCCAAGCACGTCGTGGCTATGCTCATCCGCCAGATACTCGCGACTGCGCGATACCGCCATCTGAATCATCATCGCGGCAATCGGTGCTAGTATCGCCATTAAAATCATCGCAAGCGGGTTTGCGTCCTCATCGTCCGAGCCGCCAAAGAAAAACGCAAATTGCGCCAAGTAACTAATTGCACCCGCTACTGTTGCGACAACTGTCGACACGAGCATATCGCGGTTCTTTACATGTCCCAGTTCATGCGCTAACACCGCCTCAAGCTCGTCGTCTTCTAGAATCTCCATAATACCCGACGTTACCGCCACTGCCGCATGCTTCGGCGAGCGTCCTGTTGCGAAGGCATTTGGAATCGGTGTGTCGACATAATATAGTTTCGGCATTGGCAGGTTATCAAGAGCAGTGAGGCGCTGCACAATCCGCTCAACCTGCGGATACCGATCGCCAAGCGGCTGGGCGCCTTGCATCTTCAGTACAATTGAGTCGCTGAAGAAATACGTCACAACGTTAGAAACCGCTGCAAACCCAAGCGCCAGCAACATACCGGATCGCCCGCCAATCATATAGCCGACCGCCATAAATAGCGCCGTCAGCACTGTCATCAAAAGAGTTGTTTTGAAAATCTGTCGCATATCTCTTATTATATCCGACAACCTTAAAAATAGCTAAAAATTATTTCGCCTATGCTATACCGCAGGGATTCGCATAAAGCCAACGAGCATCCAGTGCTTGAATCCTCCGAGACAACCCGATATACTACTAAGCAGACATAAGCACTAACGAAATTAGGGGGCGCTACGGCTCAATTTATCAACCGGTTTTGGCATCGTCGGCTGAGCGAAGCGATTATGATTATAAGCGGCGCTATCGTCGGGCTATGCGCGTGGTCTCTTGCCGCCGGATCAGATGCTGCGAGCGAACGATTATTCGTGCCGGTTATACCGGGCATTCTTGCGGCAATGGCGCTCATCGTCGCCGTAGCGTCGTATTTCGCCGCACCGTACCATAAACTTACCGTGTCGTGCTGGCTGAATTATGCGCTCTGCTGCGTGATGGCGGTTGCGCTTGTCATGACGACAGGCGGCGTTCGTTCGCCGTTTATGAGTTTACTCGTCATGTTTGCGCCGATTGCCGGCGTGCTTGGTAAACAAATGGTTGCGCTCTTCGGCGGGCTCGTCGTCGCATTTGCCGCACAGCAGGTTATTATGGAAAGCACGCCCGTTGCGCAGTCGCTGCCGATTATCGCTGTGCTTGCGATCGCATTCTGCGCTGGCTTGCCGTTTTGGCTGCGCCAATCCGCTGCCGCACACGACGCCGCAAAAGACCGCTCGTATCAAGAGCTCGCCACCAAACTTGATAAGGCAGCGAGCACATCGGAGGTTGTCATTAACGCAATCGGCGACGGCGTACTCGCACTCGACGACAAAGGAACGGTGAAGCTTATCAATCCCGCTGCACAGCAAATGATCGGCTGGGGAGAGCAAGATGCCGTCGGGTTCAATTACAAGACCATTTTGAAATTACAGACGTCAACCGGCACGGACATTTCAGACAGCACCAATCCAGTCATGATCGCGCTCAGCAACAACAAGCCGGCAAAAGACGATACGTTAAGCGTGCAAACGCAGTCTGGCAAATTATTTTTGGCGTACATTTCCGTCAGCCCGATCGGCACAGATGATGCGCACGACGGCGTCATCGTCGTATTCCGCGACATCACCGCCGAACGCCGCGACGAGCGCCAACGCGCTGAATTCGTCAGCACCGCCAGCCACGAAATGCGCACGCCCGTCGCAAGCATTGAAGGCTATTTGGGGCTGGCACTCAACCCGCAAACCGCTTCAGTCGACGACCGTGCGCGCGGCTACATTACAAAAGCACACGAGTCGGCGCAACATTTAGGGCGGCTATTCTCCGACCTGCTTGATATTAGCAGAGCCGACGACCACCGCCTGAAGAATGACCCGCACATCATTGACGTCATTCCGTTCATCGGCGACATCGTCGAAGGACTCAAGCCGCACGCCGACGAAAAAGGGCTCGACCTCATTTACCGGCCAACACAAAACGAGGAAAATGAAGATGGCACCAAACAAGTCAGCCCGATCTTTTATGCTAATGTTGATAATGATCATTTGCGTGAAATTGTTCAAAATCTCATTGAAAACGCTATTAAATACACGCCTGCCGGCTCGGTCGCTGTCGATATCACTGGCAATGATAAACAAGTCACTATCAGCGTGTCCGACACCGGCATCGGCATTCCGCGCGAAGACCAAGCGCACTTGTTCCAAAAATTCTATCGCGTCGACAACACCGACACGCGCGAAATCAATGGTACCGGCCTCGGTTTATACTTATGCCGCCGGCTTGCCGAAACGATCGGCGGGCGCTTATGGGTTGAGAGCGAGTACAAAAAGGGAAGTACGTTCTTCGTATCAATTCCGCGCGCCGACAATGCAACCGCGCAGCGTTTAATCAAAGAATCCGCGCTCAAAGCATCAATTGCCGCCACAAAAGCGCAGCAGCAAAACCAGCCGCTAGCCCAAAATACAATGCAAGCGACGCCGGCGCAATCCTCGTCCGAACCAACGCCGCAGCCAATCGACACGCCGCCCACCGCACCGGACGCACAAACCCCATACACCAATACGCCGCTATCATCAATTGAAGCCAATCCAGAACAGTACATCAAACAGCTTCGGCAGCAAGTTTCGCTATCAGTTCCGCCGCGCGATCCGCCAAAATAACCGTAAGCGCTATGGATTTTTCACAACAATATCGGTACAATAGGGGGTAAGATGACAAAAATATTATTAGTAGAAGACGACAAGAGCTTGCGCGAAATCTATAACGTTCGGCTCGGCGCCGAAGGATATGACATTGTGTCTGCCGGCGACGGCGAAGAAGCGCTTGCACTGGCGATCAAAGAGCGCCCCGATCTCATCGTGAGCGATGTGATGATGCCAAAGATTAGCGGTTTTGATATGCTCGACATTTTGCGCAGCACCACCGAAACCAAAAACGTTAAGGTAATCATGATGACCGCGCTGTCAAATGAAGAGCAGCGCCGGCGCGGACTAGCACTTGGTGCCGACCGCTACCTTGTTAAATCACAGGTCGGTATTGAAGATGTCGTCCGTACCGTACATGAAGTGCTTGAGGATAATTCGTCGACCGCAAGCGGACCAGCGCCACTCGTGTCTTCTGAAGACACCGATGACGACATCTATGATATAAGTACACCTGAGCGGACAGAATCAACATCTGTCACCATGACGCCACCGCGACCTGGCACAACATCATCAATCACGTTGCCGACGCGCCCAAATCCATCGGCTACGCCGCAATCATCGCAACCACGCATCATTACTCAGCCGACACCGACACCAATCGCACCACCCGTTTCGCCGCCGTCAACAACCACAACTACACCAACGCCCGTCACAGCACCAGTCCCGGTGAGTTCTGCTAGCTTAGCCATGCCTATCGCGTCCGCGACAACCGCACCGCAACCGTCAACATTACCGCAGCCGGTCGCGCCATTTTCAACGCCGCGCCCAGGTTCATCAGGGCATATTATTCAGCCACTTGAGCACGATAATTCAAAAGACATCGTCGACATCACCGCACGCATGAGTCAAGAACTCGCCGGTACGCAGACAATTGATGCTATTCCTGCGCCGCAGCCTGCGTCTGTATCAACACCCACTCCGCAGCCGACACCAATCGCACCACCCGTTTCGCCGCCGTCAACAACCACTACAGCCAGCCCCGCACCTGAAGCAATACCAACGGCATTTACAGCACCGGACAACACTCCTCTCATTGATCTGTCCGCTGTTACCGATCGCCCAGACTCAGACTCGTTCAAACAAGAGCCGACACTGCCAAGCGCGATAGCTGCTAATGCGCCGCAGCCAGTAACATCGCCAACACCAATCACACCCCAGCTTCAACCATCAACGCCACCCGTATCTCAAGCGCAAATATCTCCCATTCCACCGCAGCAGCCGACATCAGCGCCAACAACGACGTCAACGTCACCATCATACACAGTACAATCAACACCAATATCGCAGCGCACCACAGCACCAATCGCACCACAGACAGCCACACCCGCACAAGGAGGTAGCAGCACGAAGCAACCTGTCACAAACCAGACAACACCTCCTTTAGCCGCTGCGCTACCACTCTCAGCTTCTTCTGCGCCACCGGCGCAAATTCCTACGCCCGCAACCGCTAGCAGCAATACATCCGGATCTGGCTTAGAATTTGAAGAAACTGCCCGAGCAGATACGCCAGCATCGCAATCTATGCTATAATCCGCAGGCAAATTATACAACATGAGTACTCTGCACGACACCGGCAAGTCATCGGAACGGCTCAATAAGTTCCTCGCGCGGCAGCTCGGTATCTCGCGCCGCGAGGCTGATGTTTTAATTGAAAACGAAACCGTCATGGTTAATCATGCGCTCGCTACGCTTGGTACACGTATTACACCAAGCGATAGCATTGACGTCGCAGGGGCACCAGTCCCCCGTAAGCCTGCCGCGCTACACTACATCGCATTCAACAAACCCGTCGGCTACGTTTGTTCGCGCCGCGCGCAAGGCAATGCGCCGACAATTTACTCGTTGCTGCCACCTAAACTTCACACACTTAAACCCGTCGGGCGCCTTGATAAAGATAGTTCTGGATTACTACTTCTCACCAACGACGGCGACTTCGCGTACCGTATGACGCACCCCAAATTCGCTAAGACGAAGCAATATCGCGTCCGCCTCGACCGCAGTCTTGAGCCGCTCCACCAGCAAATGATCAGCGACTTCGGCATAGATCTTGACGACGGGCGCAGCCAGCTCATACTCACGCGCCTTGACGACAACCGCCGCGAGTGGCACATCACTATGAGCGAGGGACGCAATCGGCAAATCCGCCGCACATTTGCAGCGCTCGGTTACACTGTTACCCGGTTGCACCGCACGAACTTCGGGAATTATGCGCTGGGTGATATAAATCAAGGAGAATGGCGAAAGGTAAATATATCATAAATAGTATATTTAACATGATTTATATTTATTATTATGATCAAATCACACGAACTTATACCATTTGTTGATTCATTACGGTACTTAACCAATAAATATTATTATGGAGAGCCGCGCGAATTATATGACTATCGCGGTCGGCCGTTGATGTTTGCATCCACGGGCATATGGCATCATGACGCGCGAAAAGAGGCGGAATATAATACAAACCTCGGCGAATACCTCGCCCTTATGCTTGACGACCCGCCAATGACCGACTGGATAGCCGAATGGCACGACGACGTGATACCAACGATGCTTGACGAAATGAGACACTATCTAGAGCATGATGATTCGATACTAACAACCGAACAATTACATGATGTGTCACTCAGTGCCGAGCATCTCACAAAATATTGCCTGCCAGCCGCTGACACGCCAGAGAAACAAGCGGAGCTGTGGTATGTATACGAACTAACGCGAGCATTCTTCTTGAATCATATGGACGATTTAAGCAAAGCGGCGAGGAAGTCAATCAGAACGATTGAGCAGGTGCGCACCGAACGGATTAAGAACTAACACCTAAGATGGACGGGTAAACCACCAAACTTTCGCAACGCCCACTCAAAAGACTTCGCCCGCCAACTCTAGAGAACTTATTCATGCTCGCACATTCCCATTACCTCTGTTATAATATACCGTATTATGGCAACGAAACTTCCAACAGTTGCAATCATCGGGCGGGCGAATGCCGGTAAAAGCTCGCTGTTTAACCGCATTATGCGCGCGCAGCAGGCGATTGTTGCACGCGAAGCGGGAACAACACGCGATAACGTCATTGGTAAAGCGCGCCACGGACAACACACATTCTGGCTAGTTGATACCGCCGGGCTTAAGCCTGCTGAAGACGAGTTTGAAGCCACAATCCAAGAACAAATCGCCGAAGCCGCCGATGCTGCCGACGTCATCCTTGTCGCCGCCGATAGTACTGAATATCCGAACGACGAAGACCGCCGCGTCGCCAAAACTGCCCTGAAAAGCCGCAAGCCCGTCATATTATTACTAAATAAAACCGACCTGCGCGGCAGCCTGCCGAACGACGAATTCCGCCGTCTCGGTATCAAAACAATTATCCGCACTAGCGCCGAGCACAACACCGGTATTCACGAGTTGCTTGACGCCGTCTGCGCTGAAATTCCGATCGTTCACGACAAGCCCGCAAGCGATAATATAAAAGTTGCACTCATTGGCCGCCCAAACGTCGGCAAGTCCAGTCTATTCAACACGCTCGCCGGCAAACAACAGGCTATCGTCGCTAATGTCGCTGGCACGACGCGCGACCTCGGGCGCATTACGCTCGGTTATCACGGACACAAGATTGAGTTAATTGATACTGCAGGCATCCGCCGCCAGGGCAAGCAAGCGGTCGGCATCGAAAAATTCAGCGTTTTACGCAGTCTACAAGCCATTGAAGAAGCCGATATCTGCTTCTTGCTCATGGACGTTAACGAACTCAACACTCAGCTTGACCAACGCCTTGCCGGGCTTATTAACGATGCTGGCAAAGGTTTAGTGCTCGTCGTAAGCAAGTGGGACGCCGCCATGGGTAAGGATGCCTACACGCGCGACGCGCTTGCGCCGCGGATTGCCAACACTTTCGACTTCGTACCATGGGCGCCATTGATTTTCACAAGCAGCACGACAGGGCAGAATGTCACAAAATTATTTGACCTCGCGCTTGACATCCAGGCACGCCGCCAGCAGCCCACCAAAACGCGCGTTCTCAACGATATGCTACAGCGCGCTATTCAAGCACACCCGCCTGCCGGGCTTAAAAATTCACATCCGAAGCTACGCTACATTGTTCATACTGATACCAATCCGCCGTGGTTTGTCGTTTACGGCAGTAACCTGAAATTCGTCCACTGGAGCTACAAACGCTATCTAGAGCGACAACTGCGCGACGCCTACAACTACACTGGTACGCCGATCAAGCTCAGCTTCCGCGACGAAAAACAGATTAAATCTAATCGTGAACGTGTTGCCAAAGGCTTAGAGCCAGTCACCAAGGCATATAAGCAGGCGAAAGAAACAGAAGAGCTTGGCATGAAGAGTAAAAAACGCAATCGTTAAATTCGACAATATTCGTTCGCCCGCAGAAACTGGCGGATAATCTTAATCGCGCGACAGCCGCAGCTCTAGTTCTTTACGCTCGCGCGTCAGCGTGCGGTAGCGCTTCAGAGCGCGCATCAAATCATTGCACTGCTGCATATCAAAGTCAAATACCTTCAGAAGCGCGTCATCGATCTCTTTTGCCGCTTTCTGCACGTCTTTTAGCCCCGCCAATCCCGGCACAGAATCAAGATAGGCGCTGCGGATGCTAGCCGTTTTCTTCTCATATAATTCTAGTTTCTTCGTCGGGCTCTTGCGCGCCGCTGCGCTCATCTTTTCAAGCGCTTTTTCGTATTCATGCCGCGCCGCCAGCACTTCAATCAAATCAATCCCGAGGCTAAACAGGCGTGCCACCAAACCGTTATGCAGCTGCTCAGTTGCAAACAATTCAGTATCAATGCTCGCGAGCCGCCGCCGCGCCGCGCGCACCAATTTACGCATTTGCCAGCGCGCACGTAGGTGCTGAACCATACGGACAAGCAGATTCGCGTGCCGATCTACCACGACAACATTCCGCTGTCGCGCCACCATGCGGTACAAATGATAATTCACAAACCTCTCAACATCATGCGCCACCGCCTGATCGCCTGTGTCAACCAACGCTTGCGCTGTGCGGCGCGCTCGCTTGCGGCGGATATTATATACCGCGTCAACCAGCGCTTGGCGCTCGCACACCGTACGGATTTCGATCAGCGCCTGCGTAAGCTGCTTCACGCTTGCGTCATCCGGCAAAAGCAACACGCGCGTTAGCATCTTATCAAGTTTACCCGCCTGAGCTGCTGCTGTTATGCGCTGCATACGCGCCATATATCGGTCGCGCCATGCCATGTAAAAATCAAACGCCGTTACTTCGGGCGTTTTAAGCCGCTTGGCAATTCGACGCTGCTGCCGCGCATAATTCGCATACGCCTGGCGCGCCTCAGCCCGAAACAAAAGCGGACGCGTTTCGGCGTGCTTATCAAGCTCGCGCAGTTGCACCGCGTACACGTCGCAAAACTCAGGCATACGCGACCCGCACCTTTCGGAATGAGCACTCCATCACGTCCTGCCACGATTTACCAGCTGCATTGTAACGGCGGACGGCGCCGTCAATTGCAACCACGCGGACGAGCGCCGGGCTGTATGCCGTTTGGCGGCTATAGTACCGCAAATCTTCAACCGTCCAACATCGCCTAGCCGGATAACGCCGCTTAATCAGCGCTGCCGCCTGGCGGTAAAAGTACGTCGGATCAGCATACGGTGGCATATATTTATCAACTGTCAAGCCCATACCTTTCAGAATACGCTGCACGTCAGCCATCGTTTGCATTGCGCTCGGCTGCGCCACAAGCAACGCATACACCTCTTTACCGCTGCGAAAGAGCGTCGCATACGAACCAGTGCCCGTCTCGACATCGTCGCACAAAAACTCATCAACCGGCAAATCAACATGAAACATTTCTGTCGTAATCTCTTTGCATTCTTGGCGGCGGAATTGGTCGTACTCATCTTCGTGCTGCATCATGCTTACACTATACTATTTTAGTGACTAAAAGTCAATATTATAGCCATATACCTTACGCTAATTACGCAATTCTGCTATAGTAGGGCTTATGAAGCTAATTGTCGGTTTAGGCAACCCCGGATCGCGCTATGACAATACACGCCATAATGTTGGTTTCGCGATGCTTGATCGGTACACGGCAGCACAAGAAATTACATGGCGCGAACAAGCAAAATTTCACGCCGTCGCCGCTCGTACAGCAATTGCCGGCGAAACAATCATATTTGCCAAACCGACGACATACTACAATGACTGCGGTATCACCGCACGCGCACTGATAGATTTCTACAAGCTGTCGCGCGACGATTTACTGGTTATTCACGATGACATCGTGCTTGATTTCGGCAAGGTGCGCATTCGGCGGGGTGGGCAAGACGCTGGCAATAACGGGCTAAAGTCGCTCTATCGGCATATCGGGCAAACGTTTTGGCACGTTCGTATCGGCGCCGACAATCTGCGCCGGCGGCAAATCGGCGACGTCGATTTTGTTTTGAGCGAATTTAACCGCGACGAAGCGCAGATACTAGAAGAGTGGACCACGCCAACTGTCGCTCGTATCATTGATCAGTTTATCGCAGGCACGATCAGCGCAACAAGCTACCGACTACCGTAAACAATACAAGAAGAAATCTACCATTACTCGCCAAACATCATCAACTGCGACGCAAACACGTCGTACGTCATCTCTTCGGCACGATCGCCAATCAGTACGATTTTTAACGGTTCATCAGCGTGCGCCGTGCGCAGCTCTACATGGGTTGGCGTCGCCTCAATATGCCGATGCGCACCGCGGCGGTCGGCAAACGCGCCTTTAAACCGACGCAGTCCATACGCCTGGACTAGCTCAGGCCACAGCGCTTCGTATGCCTTGCCGTCCGCTTGTAAGCATGATGTATCAATAACGCTATAGGTTGGGTTGTCTGGGATTGCCAGCTCGCCGTCATACTCATCAAAAAACGTCAGTAGCCCAGACGGCGTCGATAAACCTTTCGCGTCAAATCGCCCATGCGGCGCACTGAGGACGCGCGCGTAGGGCAGGGCGGCACGTTCTTCACGATAATCTCGTATCTCCGCTTCTGTCAGTAAATCTTCCTTCGTCACTAGCACGGTGTCAGCAGCCTGCATCTCAAGCGCCTGCGCCGCGCCAACACCGCGCAGAATCTCATGCGCGTCAATAATATAAAAACTATGTGCCAGCTCATACCGCTTAAACACGCCAGCGCTTACCAATCGCTCGACTAGATTCATCGTCCGTGCTACACCTGTCGCCTCAATAAAGACCGGAGCAGGCGAGGAGCGGCTAAAATCATACAACATTCGCGTAAGCGCATGCGCCGACGAACAACAGACGCAGTCGCCCGCCAACGTCGTAACAATATCTGCTAAGCCTTCCAGCCGGTAGCCATCGACGTTTTCGTTCGCAAATTCATTTTCAATCACGCGCGCACCTGCAAACTCACCCAATCGCAGCAAAAACTCTAAGACGCTCGTCTTGCCCGCGCCCAACGAACCATTCACTAGATAGAGCGGCAATGTATCGTTAACCGCACGCTCGTCATCAAACGCCGCGTTGATACTAAATTCCAGGTCGTTGTCGCGTTTTGCCATAAGTTTATTATACGCCCTAAAGAGATTCCTTTCCGTTTAAGATTATTCACATCCACGAGGACCGCGCCTACATCGCAAATCCAATTGATGCACCGTTCACGATGTTCATTGTGCCGCTATTCGTCGTCGGCTGCGCCCGCACGAGCAACGCGCCCGTTTCACCGCACACCATATACGGGTTAATGTCAACGATCATTTCGGTATCAATAATTGCGCCCGCGTCGTCAATGACTGGCAGCTTCATACTCATCGGCTGCACCAATTTCTGCACGATCCAATCCGAACCGCAGCTACCCCTCAACCGGCGCCGCCATTCAGCGTCAGTAATGTCAGCGCCAAACACGATACCTTTGCCGAATCCGTCGTCGCAGCGCTTCAAAATATACTGGTTTTTGTCGCACGCTGGCGGTATATTGCTAAGCGAACACGAAAATGGTACACATACTCGCAACTTCATAGTATTCACGCCTAGGCGACGAAAGTCATCGATTAGTGAATCATCCCAAATCATCGCCAAAAATTCCTTCGAACGCAGCAGCCACGTCTGTAAATCATTCACCATCGGCACATTCGTAGAACGACGCAACGCCGCATAGTCAATGATATCTGGTGTGTCATAGTTATCAAGATACACTGTATTACGCCACAGCATATCAATATGATGACCGTGCGCCGTCCAGTTGTTATTGCCATAGCGAAACTCAGTCGGCTCCGCAACGATACACGTGAGCGTACGGCCCATCGCACGCGCCGCCGCCTCAATCCCGCGCGCAGCTGCCGGCAAATCAACGAACTTTGCCGGATAACCATGCTCCACACTGACAGCAATTGTCGGGTCCGGCACAGGCGACGCATTAAGTAACCACACTGCCAACTGCCGGTATAACGACGTCTGGTTCGCCTCCGCATCGCTGCCTGTCAAGTGATTGTAATACGCCCGCGCCCGTTCGTAAAAACTAATTGCCAACGGTGCCGATTGATTAATCTCGATAAATTGCACCGTGCCGTCCGTTCCGATAAACCCATCAAGCCGGCGAAATCGCCGGTGCGCCTCGACCCGCGAAACAGGGCGCACATTTTGGCTGATCAGCTGCCGTCCGCGTTCGCTCAGCGACTCATACAACCGATCGTACAGTGCCATACCGCGGTGGAAATCAGGAGAGAACTCAAGCGCAACCGCTGCGTCGACTAACGCCGACGCATTCTCGCACAGTATCCGTTTTACATCAGGTTTCAAAAAAATTGGTGCTGCCAACAGCGGCGCTTCAATCCCATTCATCACGATCGGCTGGATAGCATGCCGTGCATCCAATCGCTCCGACGATGTCAGCTGCTCTAAACGCTCACGCCAGGCGCGTTGTCTGGCTAGATCCACGATTCACCGCTCCAAAGTGTTAACTTCGTACCGGCGCCGCGTTTCAATGCTCGCTGGTATATCGCTCGACCAAGCGCAATATCCTCCGCACCTAGACCCGTCGGTCCAAAAAATATTTTCTGTTCGTCATTCACGCGTCCGCGCTGTTCACCGCATAAAATCGCGCCAAGGTTCACGACATCTTCATCAGCAATCAGCCCGCGTGCATACGCAACTGCATGCGTTTGCACGCCACGGTGTTTCGTATGTTCCCAAAAATCCGACACGATTATATCCATATGTGCTAACAGCTCCGGATCGTTCTCTAAACAACCGATATTGAACACTGTCACACCTGGTCGTAGTACGTCGCGTATTTGCACAACTGGCTCGCTCGTATTTGCCACACAAGTGACAATAAGATCAGCAGTTTGCGCCGCACCGCGCGCCGATTCAACCGGCATAAACTCAATCTGTGGAAATTTGCGCTGTAATTTCGCCACTAAGCACTGTTTGCTTTCACCGCGGCTATATATCTTAACACGCATTACCTGCGGCAGTACGCTCAGTACACCGAGTAACTGCGTATACATGTTAACACCCGCACCGATACAGCCTATCTCTGCCGTATTTTGCCGACACAGTTTTCGCGCCGCCAGCGCGCTCACCGCACCCGTCCGCATCGCGCTCAAAACTTGCGCGTCCATAATCGCAATGGGCATTTTGTGCGCCTCGTCAAACAGCACCGTCACACCCGTAGCACGTGGCATGCCCTGCGACACGTTCGCCGGCATCGCACCAAGTAATTTCGCGCCTTACGTCGCATCATCGCCAACGCGAATCGCCGCTGGCAGCACATTTACTACACCGCCTACTGACTCATTCGCCGCGCGGTCGGTAAACTTCAACGATGTTTTCGCCGGCTGCAATACATCGCCCTGCGCCCATGCCGCAAACATCGCTTCAATCACGTTAGTCGCAAACACCATATCGCGTCCACCAAGTACTATCACATCGTCGCGCGTCAAAAATAATATTTCACTTGGTTTCATCGTTCATACTCCGGATTAATTAATGTCATAAGGTCAATCGGGAATTTCTGTTTCGGCCATTTTTTCGACGCCCGCCGATGCGCCGCCAGCGTCGATTGAAACATTCTCCGTTCATCACGCTTCACACTTTGCATATACGTAACGATTTTGCCGAGCACCTGGCGTGTTGGCGACTCAATGTCTGCCGTTTCTACCGTCTCGCCGCGTTCCAAACGCCGGACAAAGTTCGACATGCCGATTGTAAATTTCACCGGCTGCTCAATTCGCGTTTCAATAAACTGAACGTCACTTTCGTCGATAATTTTATTCGCAATCGGGCACAACGCAACATCGTCCGTTGCCGCCAAGTCCGTCAGCTGATTATAAATGTTCGTACTTTTCATCGTCGGCTCAACCGCTACGAACACTATATCAAACAATCCGAGCATACCGACGCCAAATACGTCCGCACCCGCCGTCAAATCAACGATAATCAGTTGATCTTCGCTATCATTCATATGTGCCAGCACCAGCTGCAACATCCCGAGCGCGCTGTGATGACACGACCAACCCATCGTATCTTCAGTATAACTGCCTAGCTCAAGTAGCAGCATATTGTCATGGCGACACAAATCTTTGCATGGCGCAGCACCAAAACTCAGTGTATACCGATCTTCTAGCCGCCACGGCGGCAGCGTTCGCGGCAAGGTTTTAAGCGCTGCGACATCAGGACGATCGTGACGAATTTTCATCTCAACATGCTCAAACACTTGCCGAAATTCATGCGCTTCGCCACTTGACAATCCTAGCGCCTCACGCATATGTACGTTAATATCAGCGTCAATCACGTATAATTCGCGATACATTTTGGCAGCCACGCGCGCCACGAACGATGATGTCGTCGTTTTGCCGCTACCGCCTTTTCCTAAAAATGCAATTCTCATAGCCTCGTATTGTAAAACGGTGTGTACATATACTGCAAATTTGTTGCAATTTACGTTGCAATTACCAAAAAATTAAACCAACAAAAAAGCGCCAGGTAAGGGTGGGCATCACCTGGCGCCATACTGCCCTTCGTCCCACCCGTCTTGGGTATACGTGATCCACCTCACACATACTGGTGATCCGCTGGACAAAGGGGTTAGTAAACGCACAAAGCTGTCTGTAGCGGCGATCATAGTGGAGGGTAGGTTACTAATGACCGCACTTTATGCGCTACCTAACTTGAGATTCGCCATGTCGGCGAATTCTGTTATAGAATAGGGGGTATAAGGTGCTTGATTTTCCTCTTCCGAGTCAATCAATCATCTCCAATATTAGCACACAGTTGACAAAGTGTCAATACTTTTTACAAGAAATTTGTATGAAAATCAATAAAATTGCTCCAGATGATAATATCTATCTCCAGAGATTATGTCATATTGACGACGCGCCGCACGTATTATATTGCATGGGAATATTGCCAACGAAGCGCGTGCCGACCCTCGCAATCGTTGGTACGCGCAAGCCAACGCGCTACGGCATTGAAGTAACGACGAAATTTGCCGGCGATTTAGCGCGGCAAGGAATTATTATTGTGAGCGGACTCGCACTCGGCGTCGATGCGCTCGCGCACCGCGCTTGCCTGGAGGCTGAAGGCACGACAATCGCGGTTATTGCAAATCAGCTGCCGGATATTTACCCCGCCGCCAACCGCGCGCTTGGCGAAAGAATCATCGCGCAAGGCGGCGCGATCTTGTCCGAGCACTGCATCGACGAGCCTAAACCGTACGTCGTCGGCAAATGGAGCTTTCTCACGCGCAACCGTCTAGTCAGCGGGCTCGCCGACGCAATCCTCATCACCGAAGCGGCCGCCCGCAGCGGCACGCTCAATACCGCCGCACACGCGCTCGCGCAGGGTAGGGAGGTTTTCGTTGTCCCTGGCAACATCACCAGCCCGATGAGCGCCGGCTGTAACGCGCTGATTCGCCAGGGCGCTACGCCCGTTACTAGTCCCGACGATATTATCGCCGTTTTGCTGCCGCACGAAAAAGCCCGTCAGTCCACGCTGCCGCGCGGCGCTACACCCGCCGAAACCGCCATCATCAAACAACTCGCCGCCGGTATACGCGACGGCGACGAAATCCAGCGCGCGACTAGCTTAAACGCTGTCGAATTCAGCACCACGCTCACGCTCCTTGAAATCAACGGCGTCATCCGCTCGCTCGGCGCAAATCAGTGGACGCTGCGCTAGATACCGCTCACGCTTGCAAAACTGCCTTTGTTTGCGTTACAGTTTTGCAATGAAACACGACCGCTCGCCAGAAGACAAACCGCTCGTCGCTACACGCGACATTTTTACGATACCGAACGCGATAAGCCTATGTGGCGCGGCGCTCGCCTGGAAAGGCGCCGAAACCGCGGAAACACCCAAAGGAACTGCTATGCTTATCGCCGGGCGGGGGCTTGACGCGCTTGACGGCAAAGTGGCGCGCGTCACAGGACAAACGAGCAATTTCGGCGCATTGACAGACGCCGGACTTGATAAAATCGCAACCGCAAAAATTATATATGAATTCACGAAGAAGGGTATCATACCAAGGGAAATCGCAGCCGCGCTCGCCAGCTTACAAACCGCCAATGCGCTTGCAACCGCCACGACCATGCTGAAATGTCCCGGCAAATCAATCCGCCCGACAACATCAGGCAAACTTGCAATGGCTGGTGAGATGGCATCAATATTCGCTTACGGTATCGGCGCCGCAGCAGAACGAAGCGGCCACGAAACGATCGCGACAGTTTCTCGGGCTGTTGGCGGGCTCGCTTTCGCCGCATCGCTACCATGCGCGCTTCATTCCTCATACGCGTACGTGCGGCAAGCTGCCCAATAGCTGCATCAAGCAATTTGGCATTTTTCGCAATGCACTATATTATAGACAGATATGAAGAACCTCGTTATCGTCGAGTCGCCGGCAAAAGCAAAAACCATTGAAAAATATCTTGGGCATGATTTTCATGTTTTGTCAAGCGTAGGGCATATCCGCTCTATTGCGAAAAAAACCAAAGACGGCACGCCGCCGATTGATGTTGCACACGATTTCAAAACTATATACGAGATTGATCCTGAAAAGAAAAAAATTATTACCGAGCTAAAAAAAGCCGTCAAGGCAGTCGGCGCAGCAAACGTCTGGCTCGCCACCGATGAAGACCGCGAAGGGGAAGCGATCGCTTGGCATCTATGCGAAGTTTTGAATCTCGACCCCGCCACCACTAAGCGCATTACCTTTCATGAAATCACCAAACCTGCAATTGAGGCAGCAATCCAACACCCACGTACCGTTGACATGAAACTCGTTGAAGCACAGCAGGCGAGACAGATTTTAGACCGCCTCGTTGGTTTTGAACTAAGTCCTGTCGTCTGGCAAAAAGTCCCAGGCGGTAAATCCGCCGGACGCGTGCAGAGTCCAGCTGTACGCCTGTTAGTTGAGCGCGAGCATGAAATTGAGCAATTCGCGGGCAGCTTCCAATTCAAGGTTACCGCCGTATTTGTATACGACGGGCAAGAAGTCAAAGCCGAGCTTAAGCAGCGGTTTGACACTGAAGCTGATGCGCGCGCCTTCCTAAAATCACTGAACAACGCAAAATATATCATTGACGATATAAAGACATCGCCGTCAACCCGCAACCCTGCCGCGCCATTCACCACCAGCACGTTGCAGCAAGAAGCCAACGCCAAGCTAGGCATGAGCAGCCGCGCCACTATGGCGAGTGCGCAGAAATTATATCAAGAGGGGCGCATCACATACATGCGTACCGACAGCGTAAACCTATCAAAACAGGCAATTGCCGCTAGCGCCGACCACATCAAGCGGCTCTACGGTATTGAATACAGCCACGCCCGCACATTCAAAACGAAATCCGCCGGCGCACAGGAAGCCCACGAAGCAATCCGCCCAACTGATGTCACGCGCGAATCGGTCAGCGGCAACGGCTACGACCAAAAGCTCTACGACCTCATCCGCCGGCGCACTCTCGCCAGCCAAATGGCATCCGCCAAGATAGAGAACACAACGGTAACGATCCGGATTGAACAGGCAAATACTAAACAGGCGGTCAACAGTGCTGCTAATGCAAACGATCTCGTTTTTGAGGCTAAAGGACATACCATTGTCTTCGACGGCTTCCTGCGCGTCTACGGTGGCGGCAAGGACGACACTGTCCTACCGACATTTACCGCCGGCGATCTTGTGCGCGAGTATTCCATGGAGGCGCGCCAGATCTTTGCTCGTCCGCCTGCGCGCTACACTGAAGGCACGCTCGTTAAAAAACTTGAAGAACTTGGCATTGGACGCCCAAGCACCTATGCCACTATTATGAACACGATCCAAACACGCGGTTACGCTGAACGCGGCGAATCCGAAGGCGAGCCGCGCGACATTATCGTGCTGCAGCGTATTGATGGGAATGTTGAACGCAGCATCCAGACCGAAAAAACCGGCTCGACCCGCGGCAAGCTCATACCAACACCGGCGGGCGAGCTTATCAGCGGCTTTCTTACCGACCATTTTAAGCCAGTCGTTGATTACGGATTTACCGCTAACGTCGAGAAAGATTTCGATGACATCGCGAGCAACAAATTAACGCGCAATGCCATGCTGCATAACTTTTACGAGCCGTTTCATGCCCGCATTGAGCAATCGGGCGCAATTGACCGCAGTAAGGTTGGCGATTCGCGCGACATCGGCACTGACCCGAAAACCGGTAAGCCGATCATCGCGCGCTTCGGGCGCTTCGGACCAATGCTCCAGCTTGGCAGTACCGATAGCGACGAGAAACCGCACTTCGCGCCACTGCCGCGTGGTACAAAAATCAGCACCGTCACATTAGAGCAAGCACTCAAAGCGTTTGAGTTACCGCGGCTTGTCGGCACGACCGAGGACGGGCAAGATATTAGCGCTAATATCGGACGCTTCGGACCATATATTCAAGTCGGCAAGCTATATGTCAGCCTAAAAGAAGATAACCCGCGCAAAATTACCGAAGCAAAAGCACGCGAGTTATACGCCGCAAAACTGCAAGCCGAAGCCGAAAAACATATCGCCGATTTTGGCGATGTCAAAGTACTCAACGGGCGCTTCGGACCATACATCACCGACGGTAAAAAGAACGCAAAAATCCCGAAAGACATCGACCCGAAAACAATCACAGCCGAACAAGCACGCGAGATGATTGCAGCTGCACCCGCCAGACGCGCACGTGGACGACGCAGTGCTGCGCAAAAAACCAGCAAACCACGCGCTTCATCAGCAAAGGCAAAGAAAAAGTAACTCTTGCTGCATTGTTATAGAGCGTAAACGCGAAAAAAGCCGTCACGCGGCGCGCTTGCAGTGCTAAGTTGCTCCAAAAACTACGCCTTGACGCCATTATCGTAACAGTGTATTATCATAAATATGACATTTCGTCAACGCCTCCGCGAGGTACGCCACTGGCTTCTGCTTTGTTTGTTCGCCGTCTGTATTGCGTCGATTTATTCGCTGTCGATCAAAAATCCAGCCGATAATTTTTACGCTATGTACCGCTTAGGCAAAATAGCACGCATCATTCACGACATACCATATTGTAATGGCAACGCTGAACAAACGATTGATTTATACCTGCCGCCAGAACCGGCCAGTCCGACTCGTACCCATACGCCGTATCCACTCGCTATCTACGTTCATGGCGGCGGCTGGAGCAAAGGCGATAAACGCAATGCAATCGCCGATTTCTACGGCGCCGCCTTGGTACGCGCCGGATTCGCGTTCGCGTCAATCAATTACCGCCTGGCGCCGCAGCACCGCTATCCGGTGCAGAATAACGACACCGCTTGCGCCATCAACACGCTTGCCGCGATCGCGCCCCAGTATGCCATTAACACGCGCAAAGCTATCCTAATAGGCGACAGCGCCGGCGGCTTTTTAGTGAGTACCTACGCACTTTCTACCGCCAAGCCGCCCGTGACAATCCGCGGCGTCGTGAGCCTATACGGCACAACCGATTTAGTGCGCCAGCTCAAATTAGGGCGCCGGCGCAATCCGAATGCCTTTAATTATCTCGGGTCAGCCGACTTTGCAACCGCTAAAAAGGCCAGCCCGCTCTACCATAAAATCGCCGGCACGCCGCCGCCGTTCTTATTCCTGCATGGTGCCAAAGACAAGGTCGTATCACCCGACCAGTCGCATTTATTGTATGAACGTATCGTTGTACGGCAACCTCTCAGCCGTTTCATTCGCATATCGCACGCTGGACACGAGTTTACTGGCGCGTCGAATTTAACGCGAGCGCAAATCCGCGAGACTATTGTGAAATTCGCCGCCGAGCATACCGGAATCAACCTGGAGGACGGCGTATTTGATGACATTGACGATATTGATACGCAAGCGCTCTTATCCACGCCGCCAGCGATTGACATATCAACCGACATTGATACGCCGCGGTACCCGCATACGCCCGCAAGCACTGTACCCATCTTTAATTTCGCTACACCACTACCGGGTCATCAGTCCTAAACCATACTGTAATACTACCTATATTTTACTTATCATGATATTTATGATGTGGATTTATCGTCGTCTTGTACATATCATCGGCAATTCAACAGAGGTAATTTGACAGGATATAAAAATATTTCCAGCCTTATCATTCTTTTTCAGTAAAAAAAGTACCAAAAAAACATTTACCATAAGCGTCGATATTGTGATACAATATTTATAGAACCGTGAGGGTTTGACATCTATAACACTATATATTATAATTAACATTAAATCATTTATATTAACCTAACACGTAAAAGCCTCGGGTGAGGCGGAGGCTGGAGATACTATATGACCGAAGTTGCTGGCACCGACACCGCATCGACAATCAAAACCGCCATTCAAGACATTTTGAAAACGATTGATCAAGAACGCGAGCGCGAGATTATTACGCGCCGTTTTGGTTTGTTTGACCGCAAAGAAACGCTTGAACAAATCGGCGAGCTTCTCGGTATCACTCGCGAGCGCGTACGCCAGCTTGAGAAGGCGATTCTCATTCGTCTAAAAATTGCGGCAGAGGAGGGCGACATTCCAGCCATCCGCACTGTCGAGCGCCTTATCGTCCGCGATTTGTCGGAAAATGGCCGCATCGGGCGCGTCAACGACATCGCCGAACGCTTATCGCCTGGAAAGGCAGCAGTTATCCGCACGCACATCGCGTTTATCGCCGAACTCTCGCCGCGCCTCACGACCATCAACGAAACCGACAACTATTACCAGGGTATTAGTATCGCCGAAAACGGCGACGAGAAGAAAATCCGCAGCAATATCGACACCATTGTTAAAACGATCAAAAAGCACGGCGAACCTGTTGATATAGAAACGCTTCACGGCATGCTCACCTACGAAAGCCCGGCGCAAGTCCGCGCTCTCGCAAGCCTGTCGAAACAGCTCGCCAGCCTAAAAGACGTCTGGGGACTTACGAAATGGCCAACCGTCAATCCAAAAAATATCCGCGACAAAATCTACGTCATCCTCGTGGGTAATGGCAAACCGTTGCATTTCTCGGAAATCGCTAAAGCGATTAAAACAAGCGATTTCAAGCGCAAGAATGTTACCACGCAAGCAATTCACAACGAGCTCATCAAGGACAAGCGCTTCGTGCTCATCGGCCGCGGCATTTACGCGTTGCAAGAATGGGGCTACTCGCGCGGCACGGTGTCGGAAATTATCGCAAATGTACTCAAAGACGCCGGCGAGCCGCTGCACCGCGACGAAATCGTCAGGCGTGTGCTCAAAAGCCGCCGTGTCAAAGAAACGACGATTCTCCTCAATCTGCAGAGCAAACCGGAATTCAAACGCGTCGCTAAAGCGACATACGCGCTCGTTGATGCCGCGTAGAGAGATACGGATAATACCAGCTCTCAAAATTGAAGCATAGCCACGCGGCGGACGAGATAAACTTTTTGGTTTTACCCGAGCGATTAAGGCAAGCGAAAAAGCGGGTTCAGGTTGACCTCCTCCTTTAGCTACGCTATATAATACTATATGCGTCGCAAGGAGCTTATAGGCAGCAAATCACACGAAGATCATGGATTAGATAGCAAAGTACCCCTGAGCTTTGCAGAAATGATAGACCTCGATAGCATTAATGACCAAGACATCAAAGACTTGATCATTAAAGAACGAGCCATTCCAGTTACGATCAGTATAGATGAAGGTATTAGGCCTAAAATTATCGACTCTTGCGGAATGACCTGCAGTTTTTGTCATAACGAGGGAACCCCTGTTGCAAGCGCCTATAGCAAAACAACCCTATTACCCAACCCACGATACAGGGGAGGGCGGGTGTCTATTTTCGAGAAGACCAATAACAAAAAATACCAATAAGTATCACCAGGATTCGTAGCCTTAGTGAACTTTCAGTATAACTTTTAGTAAACCAACTTAATACAAGGAATGTGACTACAATGAAAACCGAGTATGAAGCTAAATTTGTCAACATAAGTACCTCTGAGATTCGGCAGAAGCTGCGGTCTCTTGGCGGATCATCCGAAAAGCCTGAGCGGCTAATGCGGCGAGTGACAATTGACAGCCCCGAAATGAAGCAGAACAAAGGCTATTTGCGCGTCCGCGACGAGGGCGACTGCGTGACGATGACTTACAAGCAATTTGACAAGCTATCCGTTGACGGCGCCAAAGAGTACGAGGTGAACGTCGATAATTTTGAAGAAACCATCGCTATCCTAGAGGCTGCTGGTCTCCCATACACCTCTTTCCAAGAGTCCAAACGCGAAACGTGGCGGTTAGGTGATGCCGAAATTGTCATCGATGAATGGCCATGGCTAGCGCCGTATATCGAAATCGAAGCGAACGATGAACATGTAGTCAGGGAAACCGCCGAGGCTCTCGGTCTTTCATGGGGCGATGCAATTTTTGGCGATGTTATGGCGGCTTACCGAACACAATATCCCCACTTGACTCCATTTGATACCATCGCCTCAATACGAAACGTCACCTTTGATTCGCCCCTACCAGATATGCTTAAAAAGTAACTACTGTATTTGTTGCATGCTTAGTCTAGTTTCGTCTACAAATACAAACTCATAGCAGACCGCCGATTTTCCTGTAAAATAGGTCCTTGAAACTCTACAACACCCTCACGCGCCACAAAGATGAACTCCAGCCGCTCGATGGGCAGACGGTTCGCATGTACACCTGCGGGCTGACGGTGTATTCGCAGCCGCACATCGGCAATTGGGTCGGCTATATCTATTGGGATGTGTTGGTGCGGTTACTGCGTTGGCAAGATATCTCAGTGATTCGCACGCAAAATATCACCGACGTTGGGCATTTGACCAGCGATGATGATAATGGTGAGGATAAGATGGAGAAGGGGGCGCGCCGCGAGGGCGTCATACCATCAGGACGTCGCTCACTCATTAGTAACAACATTATACACTATATTGTTAATACTGTCAATGTTTATGCCGTAGCTAACAGGGGAGTAGGACTATGGCTTTGATGGTAACTATTGACATTTCATACTATTAATGATATAAACATAGTAGGCTTTTGTTGACGAAGTTTTGTGACTTTATCCAAAAAGCGGGTTCAGTCAACTAACCCGGAACATCCAAAGTAAAGCGCAGGTAAGTCATCGGG